>WNGD01000099.1_pt1 | contig 106280 bp, 92 predicted proteins | sample 5400671 | NCBI WGS metagenome assembly WNGD01 (sample SAMN13153369, study PRJNA577476) | soil metagenome | isolation source: 40 cm soil or saprolite under grassland replicate 2 | place: USA:California | collected 2016-06-15 | reverse complement strand
TCTAGAAAGCAACAATTTCCCTCCCGTCCTGACGTAAGCAGTGCAAACGTTACTTCGGCCGTTGGGATGGAGGAAACGGCGGGACGCCTTCGTGCCAGGCGGTATTCGCTATTTACACAAACCGTTCTGTGGGTCACCGGGCTTATCTGTATTGCCTTTCTGCTCGGATCTCTTGTACAAGCGTGGTCAAATAGTCAGTTAGAGCAGAAAGTGCAGGTTGCACAGCAGCAGCTCAAACAGGCGCAAGACCAGCACAATCGCCTTGTTCAAACGGCAGCATATTATAAAGACCCTGCTGTTATTGAGAACGAGGCACGACAACAGCTTGGTTATATTCGCCCTGGGGAGCACCTTGTTATCATTGTAAATTCAAATAATAAGCAGCAGCAGCAAAACGTGCAGCAGAACACCCATGTTGCGGTAAAGCAAGGCTTCTGGCAGGACTGGTGGCATACCTTTTTTGGGGATTAATTAAATAAAAAGTCCCTCATCCTTGACAAAACAAAAGTGTTACATGTATAACGTATTGTAATGAAGTTGTAGAACACATACACATTGGAAAGATAAGTGAAGCAGCAACGCGCCGTTATTATGCATACTTTTATGATTATGCGGCTCCAGTATTGGCTGGAGCTTCCTGGCTTTTTACATACCCGGGCGCGTTTCGGCGGCTGAGTAGACTATTACTCATAAGCGGAACGCATATAAAATTAGCGTTCCGTTTTTTTTTATTATAAAGATTCATTTTTATTATTAAGGAGTAACTGGTAATGCGTCCATTAGTAGAAAATCCCGCATATCCTGAATTGGGGCCAGTTCAAGAAACGGGGCCGCGAGCTTATAAATCGTGCCCCTACCAGGTTGGTGGATCCTCCATACATGCAGTGGGGCGTGCTGGCGGTATGGCTATGTTTATTCCAATTCTTCTGGACTTGAGCGGGTTGCAGCCGTCTTTTCTCTCCATGAAGCGGCTACAATTCACTTGTGGTATCGATGTTGATCCACGCGATTACCATGATGCAGATCATCCGCTGTTGGTTGAGCCGTTCGTCAACTCGATGAAGTGAGTTGTTTTTTAGGGCTTCGTGATCATTGTGTAAGATGATAAACATCATCGTTCGGCTGTACTAAATTCCATGTTCGGGGTGGTAAGTGCAGTAATTCGTCTTCATAGGGAGTTGTCGTTTATGAGTGTACAATCGCTGGTATCAACACAATCGTTATTACTAACACAGTCGCTAGTAAAGAACATCGAGGCATATGTGCAGCAGCACCTGCCACAGTATATTCAGGAATTAAGCCATCTTTGCGCAATTGACTCAGGCACTTATCATAAGCCAGGATTAGATGAGGTAGCTCTCTATCTCTTAAATCGCATGCATGGGCTGGGTATGGACGCAACTGTTATCGAGAACGAGCACTGGGGCAATGACTTTTATGGTGTTATGCGGGGAGATGGTCAGGGAAAGGTTCTCCTGCTAGGTCATATTGATACTGTTTATCCCGTGGGTACTGCCATCGCACGACCGTTACACGTTGAGGACGACAACATTTATGGTCCCGGCGTCTGTGATATGAAAGGCTGTATCCTCTCTGCCATTTATGCGATCGAGGCTCTGGCGGCGATGAACTATCGCTCCTTTGGCGAAATCCGCTTTCTGTGTGTGTCAGATGAAGAGATTAGCGATCGTCATAGTGTCGAAATGATAAGGAAAGTAGGCGAAGGCTGCGAGGGCGTGTTTGTGTTGGAGGCAGCGCGGGCCAATGGTGATATTGTGAGTGCCCGTAAAGGGGGCTCCTGGTATAAACTCAAGGCATATGGACATGCTGCGCACGCCGGTGTTGAGCCGGAGAAAGGCCGCAATGCTATCCTGGAACTGGCTCACCAGATAGTACAATTTCAGAGTCTCAATGGGTGGCGTGATGGTGTATCAATCAGTGCTGGTATGATTTCAGGTGGCATAGCAACAAATGTTATACCTGATTATGCTGAAGTAAACTTCGATATGCGCTTTCTGAACAATTTTGATAAGGTTGAGACAGAAAAGCTCTGGCGCAAAATGATGCAAATGAAGCGTGTAACGGGCGTGACGCTGGAATTGGAGATACTGCCAGATTATAGGGGCCCTATGGTATGTACACAGGGAAACCTGGAGCTTGTACGACAGGCCCAGGAGATAGCGCATTGGGTGGGCTTTTCTGTGAATCATGCGCTCACCGGTGGAGTCTCGGATGCGAACTATGTCTCCAGTTTTGGCCTGGCTGCACTTGATGGCCTTGGGCCTGTTGGTGGCCTTGATCATAGTCCCGACGAATACCTTATCGCAAGCAGTGTAGCTCCTCGTACTGCCTTGCTAGCAGGATTGATTGCCACTGTTGGAGTATAGAATTTCTGGTTGGCACTTTAACTGTTATACACCAGAGGGCAAGGTGACAATCATAGGATGAGTTCTGAACATAACAAAACGATCAGTGATTTCATGTAAAGTCACTGATCGTTTTGTTTTTCTTCGTTAAAGGAGGGAACTAGCTAATAGTGTCAGGGGGTACCAACGTGCCACTCTTGATCTGATTGGCAAAATCGTCTGCCTTCTGCTTTGCATCGGCGGGAACGTCCTTACTCACAGGTGCATAACCAACGCCGTCGACTTTCAAATCAAATGGAGCCGGGTTGTTAGTGTACTGCCCATTCTCGAATGTCTTGATGGTGGTGTACACTGCCGTGTCCACGCGTTTGACCGCACTGGTGATAACGCTCGTGTGAATGGCATGCTGGTCGTTATCGACGCCAATGCCGAATACTCCTTTTTGATCGGCTGCATCAAGCGCACCTACACCGCATCCTCCGGCGACCTGGAAAACGATATCTGCCTGGTGCTGGTTGATCTGGCTAAGCGCAATGTCTTTACACTTTGCTGTGCTGTTAAAGTCTTGCGAATAGTTGACAATTACGTTCACGCTGGGATCAACCTTCTGTGCACAGTACTTGTAACCTGCGATGTACCTGTTGACTGGAGGAATAGAAAGACCTCCCACAGCCGAGATGGTATTTTTTCCGAGTAACTGCGGTATCTTGCTTTTACCATCTACTTCCATCTGTCCCGCAATCGCGCCGACCAGGCACCCTGCCTGCTGTTCCTTAAAAAAGAGCGGTGCTACATTGGGCAACGTTTCACAGGCCTGTTTACCTACAGGAATGGCGCAACCATCAACAATAGCAAATTTTTTGTCGGGATACTGATGGGCTATCTGGTCCAGAGGTGTTTGCATAAGGAAGCCAACTGCGATGACGAGATCCGCACTCTGCGCGGCCTGCGTCAGATTCGATACATATTCGCTCGCCGACTGTGTCTGAATGAGCTTTTCTGTATAGCCAAACTCAGTCCTGGCCTTAGTGTAACCGCTGTATGATAACTGGTTGAAGCCCTGGTCATTTATACCGCCAGTATCGGTGACGATAGCAACCGTTTTAGCGGTTTTTGTCGGTGTGCCGCTTGTTCCACCACTTCCTCCGGTGGTACTGCTACTGCCGCAAGCAGAGAGCAGCATCGTAAATATGGTGAGTAGCGATGCGATGATGGTCAGATTGCCAAACCTTCGCATGTGACGTCCTTTCTTCTCCAGGCGAGAGAGGGCCGGTGCTCTGCCTGTTTGTATTGAGCACCTGTCACAGTAAGAGAAACGTATGCTATTTTTCCCATGTTGAGGAGGGGAAGTAAGCGGCGTTTCCCCTACGAGGCCGAGACTATGTAAACGATATTGTCTGCGCAAGTAACCATACTGAAAATACCAGACAGAATAGTAGGGGCGCAGATTGCTTATAAGATTACATACGTAGAAACTGGGCTGTTTCTCACCATATCAAATATGGCCGTGTTTGTCTAATTCAATTGGAGATAAAATAGATATGGGCAGGAGTGCACTTAACATTCCTGCCCATAGAAACTTTGCTTTATGAACGAATCTCTTCGAGCATGGAGAGATTGATGAACAGGTCACAACTCTGACGCAACGTGGCTGACATCGCTTCGTCAAAGGCAGCTACTTCAACGCGAACGCCATGATCGGAGCAGTAATCGAGCATCGGCATGAAGTCACTATCACCACTGACCAGTACGATGCAGTCAACAGCTCTGCCATCAACGAGACGTACTACGTCCATACACAGATCCAGGTCCAGGTCAGCTTTTTTGGCTCCACTTGAGAAGGTTTTGTAGTTCTTTGTCGTGATGCGATAACCGAGCCCCTTTACTGCTTGCAGGAACATCTGTTCGTCACCAGCTTGAGGACTGGTTGGGCAGTACGCATGAGCACGCACGAGGCGGCGATTGCCGCGCAAGAAATCAAGCAGCTTACCGAAGTCTACTGCAATGCGCAATGTACGAGCTGAATACAGCAGATTAGCAACATCCACAAAGACGCCCACACGCTCAGTCGATGGGAATGGTGGAAGCGAAACGGAGACGTTGGTTGGTGACTGGCTTCCGCGTCGCAATTCGGCTACCATGCGATCTGTCTGCGTTTGAATTGCCTGTGATATAACATTGGCAAAATGATTCAGTGACGATGGCGCTGCTTCATGGGTACGTGTTGGTGGGTACACTGACGAACGCTGAGCCTCGGCCCGTGCCGTACGTCCATCACGCGTCACAATGCTACCGCGAGCAGGCGATGGCTCTGGCCCCATAAAAGGCCCCGTCACTTCACTGCCCTGGTTCATCTGGCTGACAGTATAACCAGAGACGATGGAATACTGGTTTCCGTTCGTACCGGGAGCCACAACCGGACGTGCCCCGCTCGGTGGCGTTGCGGGTAACGTTGTCGCAGTTGGTTGAGCAGGCGGCGTTACAGGTGCCACAGGTGATGACTCTGTTGAAACCGGTGCGGATGAGCCGTTGCTAGCACTCGTGCGGTGTCTGCGACGACGGCGCGTGTTAGCTTTTTGCAATTCAGAGTATTCCAATGGTGGAAGGTCCTCTGGGGGAACCTCACCTGGTTGCGCTGCTGGCTCTGTAACAGGTGTAACAGCATCAGCCGGGAGTATCGTCACTGGTTGCTGCTCCTTGTGACGCTCCTGTCCTTGACGACGACGACCATGCTCTGGTGTTGAGGAAGCACCTGTACTCTCTGCTGGGAGTACTTCCTGCTCGGTGGGTTGCTTTTGTGCAGGCTGCTCTGCGGGTGGAGTCATAACAGGTGAGTTGCCTGTGTTACTCGTACTTGCCGCTGGTTTCGTTGTCGTCGTAAACGCTTCAGCTTGCTGCTCGTTGCCATTTTGTGCAGGTTCTGTGCGTGAGAATGGCCCTGTAGCGCGATTCTGTGCGTCCTTATCTCGACTTTCTTCAGTACGTTGCTGTGACGTGGTCAATTGCACAGGTGCAGCGCCAGTCGTTCCGGGCAAGCCATTTGACGAAGGACGATCAAAACGATAGCGACGCGCAGGACGTGGCTGTTCTGACTCCGCCGTTGACTCAGGTGGCGCGGGCTGCGCTGCTTGCTCCGCCTGCTCCACAGATGCTGGAGTAACGGGCGCTGCAGTATTCTCTGCTGCCAACTCTTCTCGTACATGACGGCTTCCACCATGACGGGGGATGCGCAGACGTGTGGCTGGTCGTAGTAATGGTGACACTGCACGTTCTGTAGGCGTTGCGGGAGTGTTTGGCTGTTCTGTTACGATTTCCTGCTGCTCTACAATTGGAGCAGTGAAATCTATCAACGGAGAGTGCTCTTCTTCCAAAGGAGTTTCTCTACTGTCGATGGCTGGGGAGAAAAAAGCTTCTCCGCCAGACTCGCCTGCAGATGCTGACTCTTCAGCGATGAGAGGTTGCTCAATCATCGGAGTAGCAGCCTCGCCAGCCAGTAGAGCGAATGCCTCCGTCGGTCCTTCTTGTCGTGAGGCATTCAAGCGAGCCTCTTCTGCCTGGCGGAATTCCTCAATAAAGTCGGTGAAGGAGCGAACTTCTTCACCCGCCGCTTCTAACAATGGTGCGGGATCGCTATGGGAAACCGCAACACTCTCTTCCACGGATATAATAGTAGATGGGGTAAATGCAGGTTCAACATCGACATCAGTTGTGACCTCAGGCGTGTGGGTTTCCTGAGTCTGGTCCTCCTGCTCTGTTGTTGCCCCCTGTTCCTCAGTTTGAGTTACAGAAGCCTCAGGCACTTCGGATGTTTCCTGGGGTGCCGTTGCTTGTACCTCAGCAGGGGTAACAGGCCTGTCGGAAGAGGGAACTTCGGCCTGCACCTCTGTCTCAGCAGGTATAACGGTCTCAGATGTAGAGGAATCGACCGTACTTTCGGGGACAGGTGGATGCTCCACGACGGATGCATCTACGTCGCTATTCTCATGATGAGTATTTTGTGTTGTCACTAAGATCTCCAGTCTCAGTCGCTACGAACCGGAGCGCAGGGTATCACCATAGAGTATGTTCGACTGAAGATAGTTGGGGCGAACATGCGTTCTCTAACCTTTTCCAGCTTTATGCCGATCCATCCGCGCTACTAATGGGCGGAACAAGAACATCTTGTAAAGCGGGGCTGTCCTGACTTTGCCCCTACCATATCCCTGGCAGTCTTCTTACGCTGCGCTATATATTACTACTCGGTTCGATCTTGTTGTTGTCTTTACTCTTGATGCACACCACCACCAAATGGTGGAACAATGGTGGGCACGGGACGAACATCAGATTCTCTCGTTTCGTTCGTTCCTACCGTGTTTGGCAGTTGACGATTGTCGATACCGGTATCTTGTTTATTAGTGGGCACAGGTTCTCGCTTTCCCACAGACTGGCGTGTTGTTGTACGCCAAATAGAGAGAATGCGCTCCACAGCAGTCACATTTGCAAAAACTGCTAGCAGGGCTAATGCCCAGATACCAGTGTTGGTTAAGAGTCCGATAGCCAGTATAATGACACGTTCTGGGCGGGCGAGCAATCCGGTTTTGCACTCGAGCCCCAATCCCTCGGCGCGGGCCTTGGTATAACTGACCATTACTGAGCCAACCATCGCGATATAAGTGAAGGCGATCATCCAGGTCTGCTCATGCGGCACCGGCCAGAGTGGATCTTGGAGGCCAGGGTGCTGCAAGGCATAAAAGAGCAACCCGAAGAGAATAATTCCTTCCGAATAGCGGTCAAGCGTCGAATCTAAGAATGCGCCAAAGGTCGTGGCGGCGTTACGAACGCGAGCCATCGCCCCATCAAACATGTCAAAGATGCCAGCAAAAAGCACCAGCAAGCCCCCAACAAAAAGGAAACCTTGAGCAATCACTATCGCTGTCAGTATACTGAGCAGCAGCCCTATTACGGTTAACATATTTGGAGTGACACCTAGCCCAGACATAGGTTTCATAATCAATGTGACCAGGTATCTAGCTCGCTGCTGTATGCGTCTGCTAAACATACGTCTATTGTATCACACTTAGCCCTGCCAGGACTAGCTCTTTTCGAGAAAATGTATAATTCTGGTAGGAGTTGTCCGGTAGATGGATGATAAAAACATGATAATAGAGCCTGGAGGCGGCACGAGCCATTTCTGCTTGTACGATAGCGCGACCGCCTGTTATTCCTATCATGCCATATCATACACCTGGTGCTACCCAAAAGTCATGTCAGAATAAGAGTATTGCACTATATATTAACGTATAAATGCAGTGCAATATATGTGAAAATGAGCAAGTTGTAGTATTAACGCGTATCAGGCCGCTGTGTGTAATCGCCTTGTCTGACGCCCCTCTTTGCTTACAAGATAACGCACCCAGTGGACATAATCCTGTACATCCCATAGTTTTCCACCAGGAGCGCTCAAGCCATTCTCAATTGTGATGCGTACATCCTGAGCACTTGTACCTTCAAACCAGGTTACTCCACTCCCTATGGAGTTCGCTGTATGGGCATCGCTATTGCCAAGTTCTGGTAAATTATAGACCTCGCGGTTTACACGCATCGCGACGTGATTGGCATAGATGCCACAGAAGCTTGCATTCCAGGTTTCGATCCCGTCAAGCCATACATTCTTGCTTACATGAATGCGGTCCATTACGTGGCGTTGACAACTATGACGGAATAGTCTGTGTAATGGATGAGCAACGACTGCCAGCCCTCCTTGCTCATGGATCAGGTCAATGCTGCGTTCCATGCTCAAACCAGGAGGGACACGTTTCTCGATAAACAATCCCAGCAGGTGTCCCTCTTTCGTACTGACTTCTTCGCCCACAACGAAATCAAAGCGGTATGAACCTTTCGTCCAGAGATCGCGTGCGCGCAGTGAACCTTCGATGACATCGTGGTCAGTAAGAGCAATTACGTCCAGATTAGTGTTTTGCTGAACGTGCTCAAGGATTTGCTCAATAGTTGCACTGCCATCGCTATATGTGCTATGCATGTGCAGATCAGCTTTACCTCGCTTGCCTTCATAATATGCTTGCTGCGGTGTCATCTGCTTACGCTTCTTCAGCATAGCCGCGCCATCTGACGCATTCGCAACGACATCGGTCACATTGCTGTGTCTGGTTGTTGTCATGTAGCTCCTTCTCTACCTCTTTATAATATATGCTCATCTGAAACACCCTTCGTTTTGAATTTACCATAGGTGTGTTAAAGGTCCGACTTAACTCTTTGTAATGTTCTGTTAAGTGATGGGTTCACCGCATATTGCCAGGAATACTGCTCTGCACAAGACTGAGAAATATGGATGGAAAGTGGAGTTATGCAGTTGTATTCCTGGATAAATGCGTGTCCCCACAATATGTATGGTACCTGCTCATTCCTCCAGGGCGGCATCAGCCTCTATCAGCGCTGGACCGACGAGTGGTGTCTCCACTAGCATTGTCGGGTCAACCAGATTCTCTAGCCACTGAAGGCACTGCTGAAAACGCTGGATGTTGAGGGAACAATAGACCTGGCGACCCACACGCCGAGTCTCGATCAGGCGTGCACGTCTTAACTTGCGCAGGTGCCAGGAAACAAGCGGCTGGCTAATGCTTAGCATATCTGTAAGATCGGTAACGGTGACATCGTCATTACGTGCTAGATGATAGACGATGGTAAGTCGTGCTACATCTCCCAATGCCTTTGTCATAATTTTAAGTTCGCGCCAGTCGTTCATCTGCCCTCGCTAACAGGCGTTTCATATAAAGGTTTATTTCATAAATTTGTGTTTATATCTTAACGTCTTTAAACGAAGAAGTCAAGGTCATCAGGAATTTTGGGAGGTGAATGCTCTTTTTTCACAACAAGGAAATGTTTTGCATAGGGATGCGATTTGAATGAAAAAAGAGCCTCTCATATCGAGAGGCTCCTGATGGGTGACCAGGGAGTCGAACCCTGAACCTAGCGAGTAGGGTATATAGCCAACGCGCTACTTGCGCGCCATCAACTACTTCCCTCCGAACCGGACTTGCACCTTTCAGCGCATCCGGCTCTCCAGAAGCCTGAGCTTCCTGTACCCCTTCCCCATGTCTCAAGCATTACCCTGAGCATTTGAGTACTATGGGTACTCCGTCACCATGCGTCTGTGGACGTTTAGGTGATCCCCAAGTTACACTCTATCTTTGGTCCGTATGTAGGTTCCCCTTACATCTTTTTCCCCTGACCGGGGTGGTCCTGACGAAGGCTTTATTAACGCTCTTAATCTTCCATCAATAACATCAGGAGTGAGAAATAGTATTCCCACCGGGTAGCGCAAACCCGCCTGGACTAGGGTTCAAGCAATCAGCCTTAACCATGTACGGCCTAGCTGCCTGTTCTGTTGGCCCTGGTAATGAGCTTGAACAGACTTTTACACAACATGCTACTGTCCCCTCAAACCTTTCGGCTGGAAGGTAAGTTGCTGCTTTACTCACTTTGCCTTAGTGAGACTGCACTATGCAGTAAAAAGTAGAGTGCCTCATTGGGCGCACTTAAGAGTCGCTTGCTCTGCCATTGAGCTAGTCACCCTGGCGCAATGATAATAGCACACTGACCCGCCTCCGTCAAGCTTTTCGTGACTACCTCATAGTTCATAATCCTGTGCCCAACGTATGTTTTTCTCTTGCCCATTCTTTGTAGGTGTTAGCCTCAACATTGCCTTAGCGGTACCCACAGCATCCACTGGAATCAGGTATACCTTTTCCAATTGTTCTACGTAGACGGCAAAAAAGTCTATCTGCCCCCTATAATGTCTCCATCCTTTTTGGCTTGCTGTGTGATTATAACTGCTTGCAGGAGCAAATATAATAACTGATTGCTCCTGGTCCAGCCAACCTGTTTTGCATTGTACACGCCAGAATCCCCCATCAGCATCCTCTATTACTACATCGTATCGGTGATTTTTTCCATGAGGAGAGAGCACAACGTAGCCTGATTGCAGGAGGCGAGTAATAATAGCAGCTTCACTAATGTCACCTGTTTTATCAGTATGTCTCTTTGGGCGAAAATTTTCCATAGTACATGTGTCCTCACTTTTCTATGCAAAGAGGCAATGCACCTCTCACTTTCTCACTGAACGGCGACGTAAGCAGTTTGCCATCAACGAGTAATCAATTACCTTAGCTCGTAAAGCGGCATCTTGCCTGCTACAGATCTCTGACGCCTGCTCGATAAGTATATGGCTGTTTTCAGGCAGCCTCTCCAGATAGTATACTCTTCCTTTACCTTTGGAGAAAATGTGTTTTTTCAGCAAAAAACGCACGGATTGCGAAGTTCGGCGCACCCTTGACAAGCTCTCTCTTCAAGGCACATACTGTCTTCACAACCAGGGCCGAAGATTTGCTAAGGAGCACTCGTATGTTTGACAAAAGTAAGGTTGGGATCAGTTTTCCTCCTTTTTCTATCGAAGTTGAGCGTTGTAAAATCCACGAACTGGCCCTCGCCATAGGTGACGATAACCCTATCTATCACAGTCGTGAGGCGGCACAGGCCGCAGGGTATAAAGATGTGCCGCTCTTTCCTACGGCACCCACGATATTCTCATTTTGGGGCAATACCGAGCGGGCGAACCATCTGAGAAGCGTCGGCATCAACGTTATGCGTATCCTGCATGGCGAGGAAGAGTATGAGTATCTGGCCCCTATCTATCCCGGTGATATGCTTACAGGCGTAACATCGATTGTGGATGGCAGGACACGCAAGACCAGAGAAGGCTCAATGGATATTGTAACTACTGAGACGCGCTATACAAACCAGAATAGCCAGCCTGTGTTAATTGCCAGAACAATGGCTGTAGTCCGTGAATAATAGAGCCGATTAGTACTGATACACAAAAAGGGGATATTCCATATGACAATACATAGCAAGCAAACAAGGCCCTATTATGAAGATGTACAGGTTGGCGACCAGATACCGCCGCTGACGAAAGGACCAATGACGCATCTACGTCTGGTACGCTATGCTGGCGCGTCAGGCGACTTTAATCCTCTGCACACTGATCCGAAAGTTGGTGAGACAATTGGAACAGGCGGTATTATTGCGCACGGAATGTTAATTATGGGCTTTGTGGGACAGTTATTGAGCGACTATGTAGGACCAGAAGCATTGCGTAAGTTCGGCGTGCGCTTCAAAGGCATGACACGTCTCGACGACGAAATTACCTGTACAGGCACAATCACGGAAAAATACGATGTTCATGGCGAGGGGCGTATTGCAGGCAAGGTCCAGGCAGTCGATCAAAATGGCGATGTAAAAGTTGCAGGCACATTTGTGGCAGTGCTGCCACATCGCGTATAACTCTACATCTGTTATCTCTTCAGTAGGCAAGCGCCTTTGTGCTATACTTGATAGGTATGTATTTTTACGTCAGGCATTGAGGCTTACGTTTATACAACCACCGTCTATTTAGATCTCAAAGCTGTTGCCGTCGTGAAGAAAGGTACTGGCATATTGAAAGAGATCACAATCAGTTCGTTGAAGAGCATTCTCCCCAAAGGACAGGTATTTACTGACAGGTCTTCCCTTGTTGCCTTCGAAGTTGACGCGGGAATAGATAAAGGGCTACCTGATGCTATAGTATTTCCCCGTACGGCTGAGGAAGTGGCTCGCGTAGTACGCTGGGCGGCAGAACATCATGTTCCCCTGGTTGCTCGTGGCGCGGGCACAGGACTCTCCGGTGGCGCTGTAGCCGATCGCGGGGGAATCATTATTGAGTTTTCGCATATGAATCGGTTACTCGATATCGATGCACATGGACGTAGCGCGGTGGTTGAGCCCGCATTGATCAATTTACGTCTGGATGAGCGAGCAAAAACTCTGGGATTATATTTTCCGCCCGATCCATCCAGTCAGCGTGCCTCTACTATCGGCGGTAATGTAGCAGAAAACTCCGGTGGACCGCACTGCTTCAAGTACGGAGTGACCACAAATTACGTCATAGGCATGAATGTGGTATTAGCTAACGGTCGCTTAATACGCGTTGGTGGATACGCTCTGGATTATCCTGAATATGATCTGTGCGGATTAATTACTGGAAGCGAAGGGATGCTCGGCCTGATTACATCTATCACCGTACGTTTGCTACGCACACCGCCAGACGTTAAAACATTGCTAGCGATTTTCGATTCTGTTGAACAGGCTGGTGATGCTGTATCCACAGTGATTGCTACTGGTCTCGTTCCGGCTACAATGGAGATGATGGACCAGCAGATCATCAGGATGGTTGAGCCGTTTGCGCATGCAGGCCTGCCGCTGGATGCTGGTGCACTCCTTATCGTCGATGTAGACGGCTATCCAGACAGTATCAGCGAACAGATGGACGAGATAGCGAATATTCTGGAGCAGCATGGTGGACACGATCTGCATATCGCTCGTAACGAAGAAGAACGTTCCAGGATCTGGCTGGCACGCAAGAGCGCTGCGGGAGCCATTACTCGTCTTGCCCCTGCTTACTACACGGTAGACATTACTGTGCCGCGCAGCCGACTGGCCGAGATATTAGCAGAGGTCAACGAGATCTGCGAACGCTACGACGTACGCACCGGCCATCTTCTTCATGCAGGAGACGGCAACCTGCATCCTATGCTCTTGATTCCAGAACCGGAAAACCGGGAACTTATCCAACGTATCCTTCATGTCGGTCGGGAGATCGTCAAATGCAGCGTGAAGATGGGTGGCAGCCTGACAGGTGAGCATGGCGTGGGCATTGAGAAGCGTGAATACATGTCTTTGATGCACAAACCCGAGGAACTGCTGGCTATGTGGGATATAAAACAGGTCTTCGATCCCGGCAACATACTCAATCCAGGCAAGCTGTTCCCACCTCCGACACAGAACGAGATAGGTCCTTTCGCAGGCTATACCACGGAGCTACATACAAAAAACCAGGACGACGAGCCACAAATACTGCCAGGAGAGACTTTTACTCCCACAACAACAGAGGAAGCTGCGCAAGGTCTCCTGGCTCTGGCAAAGGCTGGACAACCTGTACGTATTCAAGGACACAAACATGTCAGGAGGTCAAACGGTGCCGTACCAGCTCCAATCACGCTCTCTACCAGTGCGCTGCGGGGCATCAAAATCTACGCGCCCGACGACCTGTATATCACAGTAGGTGCAGGCACACCGCTGGCAGAGATCCAGACCTTCCTGGCAAAGGATCGCAAACAGATTGCTTTAGCTTCACCCTGGCCCGAAGCCAGTATTGGAGGACTTGTTGCCACCAATACCAATGCCCCGCTCCGTATGCGCTATGGCTCGATACGTGACCTCATCCTCTCCAGTACTGTCGCCTTGACTGATGGACGTATTATACGTACAGGTCGCCCTATTGTTAAAAACGTAGCAGGCTACGATCTCACCAAAGTATTTATCGGCTCACACGGAACTCTCGGTCTGCTCGCCGACGTTACACTAAAACTCATGTCGCAGCCGCGTACCCGGCGCACTCTGCTGGTACCCGTCGATGATCTACGCTATGGGCTGATCTGGTCACGGCAGCTATTGCCGCTCGCACTGAATGCCTCAGCGCTTGTCATCAGCAAAGGTTATCAAGCGGCAGGGGTTGCGCAGAGCAATTATCTGCTGGCTTATACAGCCGAAGGTATGCCCAGAGACGTACAGGCCGAATTTGACCAGGTACGCCAGGCACTGCATGGGTCTGGAGCGCCTGATCCATTAGAAGTTGAAGCGCCAACCGGCACAGATATATGGACAGAGATGCTGGGCGATGACAAAACATTGCAGGTACGTGTAGGCGTAGCGAACAAAGATTTGCCGCTGTATATACAGGATCAGGCAGAGATCTTGAATACAGGATCGTTCATTGCGGATATGAGCGGCGGGATTATACACGCTCTCAAAGAGCCAGCGAACCTGGCGGACGCGAGTACATGGCTAAGCGCCTTACGAAAACCCGCGCTGGCAGCGGAAGGATACGCAGTAGTAGCTGACGCGCCTGCTGTATTACGGACCAGGCTCGACAGGTGGGGCTATCAACCTCAGGGACTGGATCTCATGAAAGCTCTGAAGGAAAGATGGGACCCGCAAGGCATACTGAATCCAGGCTCATTTGTAGGTGGCATCTAAGTCTCGTTTTGAATACCCCGATGTCAGGGCTTCGCAAAAATCATCCGTGTGGACCCGTAGTGGCGTGTCTTGCGTGCGCCGGGTGGCCCCTGGTGCGCCACGTGGCTCGCGAGCCATCCCCTTGAGCATCAGCAACATCCTCCCTGGCGATGCGGCGCACGCAAGGCACGCCTCTACGGAACTCTTGAAGCGCCCTGACCCAGGCCCAAAAATACGCATTGGGATAGCTAATGATATAATAGGCATATCAGGAATGCTCGTAGGACGATTTTTACAGCCTCCACCGTTGATGTACAGAAAGAATACAACATGCAAGCCAGCCAGGTGGCGTACATTGTGATTCTCACCATCATGTTAATCTCGATTGTATTCTTCATAATTGAACGTACGCTCACCTATATACAACGCAAAAGTAACAAATACCTGTCCAGGCAGGGCAAGCGAGTTGTTGCCATTATCACGGCTATACGGCAGGAGGTGGAAGAGCGTGGTCCAGCGCAATATTCACGCATCAACTACTGCTACTACATCGAAGCAGAATGGACAAATATCCACACAGGGATAACATATACTTTCAGAAGCAAGCGTTTGAATTCTAAGCCCCGAGAGATACCAGGTGAAGTTTTATCTGTGCTGGTTGATCCTGAGCGGCCCTCAAATTATTATATGGAATTAACTGAGGATCATGTGTAGGGAAAGAGCTGTTCAACCTCACATGATGAAGGATACTGATCAGATACTATATTGGTTTAACCCTTATTTTCTACCTCGACAAAAAATCAAAATCATCCTGGCTTATAAACCCACTATCCAAAAGCACCCTAAAATAATCCTCTTTTCCTAAACGCCCCTGCAATAAACTCTTCAACATTTTGACGGAACAATGCATTTGCTTTGCTTGCAAAGACAATATACTATCATCAATCTGTTGATTCCCTCGCCAAGAGCGAGAAAACTTTGTTCGGGCGATTATGATTTCATTCACTCTCAAAACATACCTGACATGATCCCCCCACCCTCAAGTTCAAAACCAAGAACTACAGCTAGAACGCGTCTGAGGTCATTAATAGATGTACCCACAAAAATACTTTACACCAGACTCAAATAAAATTGGAGCTTAGTGCAATCCCTAAGCATAGAAGAAGACAGGCTCTCCTTATGCTCTCGAAACCATACAAGCTCATCAACAAGAGAAAAAAGATAATTAACAACAGCTTGGCTAGCAGTCTCTCCCAACTCATATACATCAGATATACCACTAACAGCAGCAAACCCCCCTTCTACTCGTTGCACCCTTATATAAAAAGAATTTAAAACCCTAACAACTCCTACATTAGGAACATCAACCACAAAATCTCTCTCAACATGAATACTACTAGGGAACATTCTAGCTTGTCCCACAGAGCGAACACTCCCGTGTACAGAAACGGCACTTATCAAATCCCCTGGAACAGGAGTAGTTTGTGAGCCCCTAGCAACATAATCCTGTTGAGGATAGTGTACCGCCATTGTTAGCCCTCTCCTTCTTGTACTTGCGACTGACGAAGCAAATTAATTTGTTCTGTTTGCTGACTATAAACAGCTTCCATCAAATCGATCATCTGCCTCATAACAGTTCTGGTTACAGCAAAACGATAAAGAGCACGAGCTTCAACTGTATCTATACTCTCTAAATCCGCAATGTCTTTAGCCTCTACAGGTAAAACAGTACCCAGAGTAAGAAAAAACTCCTCTAATCCAGCACGTACATTAAGAACATTTACAAAAAAAGCAGGCAATTCAGACTCACCAACAAACACTGGTTTAAACTGCTTTATCGTCTTTCTCTCTTCTGTCATAAGTACTCACTACTTCCCTAATGGTGATTTTTTATCTTTAAACCTCACACCATTATAATACCATAATGGTTTCGTTTCTTCAGGCGATTTAGGGCTATGACCAGATCGACTCAAAAAACTTCTCAACAGGCACATCTAGCCCTGGTATTATCTCTGAAGGAAGTACAGCCTTGCCCTGAAAAACACCCAGAGCCCTATACTTTCCACTTTCTAATACCAAAACTTCAACTGTATGAGTAGCCGGGTTAGCAATCCAATATTCGGGTACTCCTGCTCGCGCATAAGCCTCTAATTTGTTATGTCTATCATAAATGGCGGTGCCTGGTGAAGCGACTTCGACCACAAGGTCTGGTGCGCCAAGAATACGATTATCAGTAATTTTATCAAAGTGCTCACTCAAAACAACAAAGACATCAGGCTGAACGACTGTACCTGGCGCCAACTCGACATCGAACGGCGCGATACGTACCAATCCAAGACCACCTTGTTTGACGTGCTCTCGCAAGTAAGTAAAAATCTCACCTACTGCATCTTGATGCGCTCCTCCAGGCGAAGGTGTCATAAACAAAACTCCACTCACAACCTCATAACGATTGCCATCATCCGAAAGAGCTGCGTAGTCAGCATAGGTCCAGTGCCCCTGTTTCGGTCCTGGTACCCAATCTGCGGGAGTTGTTGCCATCGGTCTCTCCATATTTATTGTCACTTCTATCCGTCCTCTAACGTACTGTCTACTACATCATACAATACTCTTAATAGTTCCGACGCTCTGTTCGACTTTCAGGCGAACACTTGCTCAACTGCTACCTCCGCGATAGTCGGTATTACCTTCGAGTGAAGTGAAGTTTGCTCTCTGAAAACACCTTCTGATAAATATGTATTCTTTTTCAGGGTGAGCACTTCGACAGTACGATCAGTTCTATCAACAAGCCAGTACTCTGCAACCCCTGCAAGCGCGTAGGCTTCACGCTTGACAGTTCGATCATACACAGCCGTACGCGGGGTGACAACCTCAATGACCAGGTCAGGAGCGCCTATAACGTGTGATTCGGTAACCTTGTCAAGCCCAGCATTCAAAACAATAACTACATCGGGCTGGAGCACTGTCTTAGGAGATAGTTCGACATCAAGAGGAGCTATTAGCAATTCTCCAAGACCAGCATCTAAAACGCGTGGGACTAGATAACGCAACAGTCGCTGTACCACCTTTTGATGCGGAATACCAGGAGTAGCAGTTATGTCAATTAAAATGCCGTTCACAATCTCGTAGCGATGCCCATCATCTGGTAGAGAAGCGTAATGATCGTAGGTCCAATGTCCCTGCCCTGGTCCTGGTACCCAATCCGCAGGAGTTATGTTCATTTCGACCCCTCCTCCAATGCGCCTTAACTACAAATACTACAATGATACCATACCATCGGTTCTCGACCAACGATACCACTTTCGAAGATCGTGCACACTGTCACAAAGGTACTTATAGGTAGTATCCTCCTAATGTAATTATACTGATGACATGAAATCGATAACTACTTCGCTTATTTTTAGCTTTATAACTCGGTATTGTTAGAAACTTTTCTCACGCTCTTACCAAGATGAAACGCCCCACACGTAACCGCAAGAACCCAAAGGTGCGTGGATCGAAGCGAAGAAAGAAAGGGCGGTTGACACACAGCAAATAGTGGCATAGTCTCATGAAGAGCGCCAGGACCCCAAATTACTTTTAGGAAATAGACAATTGGGGTTCCTGGCACTTGGCGAAAGGACGCGCATACGCTCTTCGGAGCAAATAACTATTAAGGCTACGTTGCGAACGGCAGGACTCCGTCCTCTTTTCTCTCGTCAGCACTATTACATCTCCATACCCGACCTGCGAACGGTCGGACCCCGTCCTCTTCTCCTACGAACACTTAATCGTCTTTTACCTTCTCGCGACTTCAGTTCATTTTTCCCATCGTAGAATTTAGAAAGGAACCGTCATGCTTGAACATCTTGCACATTACCTCATTGTAATCCTGGAACGGGTCTTCCAACTCCTGGATCAACACCTTTGGATCGTTACTATTATAGTTGCCTGGGTCGGGCGGGGAAACCATCCTGGTAGTATAACCAAGTAGCATAGAAGAGACTTTATACCCGATATCAATATCAACCAAAAAAGCCTGTACCAGTTCCCAATCACCTGAACGAGCAACCTCTAACAACTTTCCCCTTGCTTCGTTAGCAAGCACAGTTCGCCACTGATCACGACTGAGTTGTCCTAAAAGCACTTCCTCTTCTTGTTCTGGCTCCTGCGCTAACTCTTCATCTGATATCTCTTCTACATCTTTCATGAGCAATGCTCGCAGTCCTGACGACCATACTAACTGATGTTTTCCCTTGAAGCATTGCGCATATTGCCTGAATACTGGCTTCAATTCGTCACGCCCTTGCGCAATCAGCCCAAGCATCGCAAATGGAGTCAGATGTTCCTCACCGCGTCCCTGTTTCAAATGACCTTTTGTGAGTTCAGTTGCGGTACTCCAAGGAGCACGCATTGGTTCTCGACCAAATTTTGCAACATAATCACCAACGGCACCATAAGTACGGTCCAATCTAAAACCATGCTCGTTTATGCTTAAACCCTCGCGCTCTACACTTTTTCTCCATCTCTCACAAACAACTTTGTCGTACTCCTCAATTGCAATTTCTGAGGTGCAAAATACTAATTCATGACAGTGAGGATGCCAACCATTCTGTTTTGACCATGTGACTTCTCGTACACTAACTGTCCCAACAATGCCAAACTGTTTACGGATCTCCTGGGCCGCTCGTCCTTGCCTGGCCTTTTTACGTGCAGTTAGAAATGATTGTAAGAGCTCGGGTAAATCATCGTAATGCTTATGTGCAATTGTGTATGTCGCCAGATATACCGCTCCGCCACTGGCAACCCAGGAGGATATTGCTTGCTCTAACTCGATACGACGACGCTCGGATATCTTAGCGGCGCAAAGCGGACAAACCCATACCGAGCCACAAACCATCAATCCATTATAATGTGCTGATTTAAAAGCCGAAGAGTACATTATATCTACTGCCGTCGACTTCATATGTCGCATACAGAAAGCCACTCTTTCAGCAGGAAGCAGCTTTTGGGCCTCTCGTTGCATACGCCACCGGCCTAAACGACGATTGGTCTCTAATTCAGACGTAGCTACAACTGCTTCTTTTCTTGTCTTTATACCTGTTGCTTCTTCAACTGCTACTTCTACCAAAGAATGCCTCCCTCGCAAAGCACTACAACCAAAAGTAGTATTTTTGGAGCGTCAGAAGCAACTGGACGCTTCTGACGCAAATGAAGTAATTTATCTAAATGAGCAAACCTTGACCTTGCTCTATTCTAGGAGGATGCTTTTATGTAAACGCATTTTTGTATGAAAGGATATGGGGAGATTTCGATTTCTCGGGAATTATGAAAAATCGCATCAAATTTTCTCTCTCACTACTCAAGCAAACACCACAACAACTCTCATCAATATAGACGCGGTAGATTGCGCTGGGTAACTCTGAAATAGTATTTTTATTCGAATTGCGACTTGCAATCCACTGTATTCTATTCTATAATATATTTACAATAAGATAATTCCCCCGAGAGGGCATTTTAGCCAGTTCTTAAGTCCTCAGTATTGGCCATCTATCACATTCCTGTGACGTGTTCCTCATCTACAACGATTACATATACAGGCGGTCTTGACTGGTTTGTGATCTATTCCATGGACAACTTCCCCGGTTTTCCGGCATATTATAGTCATGTCGATCTATCTGGGTAAATTGAGACAAAAGTGGAGTGTATACGTGATATAATGGGGGCCAATACTGATAACGATTAGCATTTGGCGGAGAGAGGTACTGCATTTATGGCAATGTTTGATAGCTTATCGAGACGTTTAGAAGGTATATTCAGTAATCTTAGTGGACAGGGTAAGTTGACCGAGGATGATGTTAACGCGGCTCTACGCGAGGTGCGCATTGCTCTGATTGAGGCTGATGTGAACCTGAAGGTGGCACGCCAGTTTGTTGACCGCGTCAAGGAAAAGGCGATCGGCGCTAATGTGGTCGGGAGCCTCTCTCCTGCCCAACAGGTTCTGTCAATTGTGAACGAGGAGCTGGTTGAGGTTCTCGGTGGTACCGATGGCAAGAATAAGCTCGATCTCAGTGGCAATCCTCCTAATGTGATTATGCTGGTTGGCTTGCAGGGCTCTGGTAAGACGACGACGGCTGCCAAACTGGCAAACTATCTGCGCAAGCAGGGACAGCGTCCTCTTATGGTGGCTGCTGATATGTATCGTCCCGCCGCTGTGAACCAGTTGAAAACGCTGGGCAAACAATTGACTATTCCGGTCTATTCTGAGCCGATGGGCGCTAATCCTGTCGATATCTGTGTACGCTCACTTGAGTTTGCACGTGAGCAAGCTTGCTCGGTTGTTATACTGGATACAGCAGGTCGCTTGAATATCGATGAGCGCATGATGAACGAGATCATCAATATTCGCAATCGCGTACAGCCACGCGAGGTGCTACTGATCGCCGATGCCATGACGGGCCAGGAAGCAGTGCGCGTGGCCGGTGATTTCAATAAGGCGGTTTCGCTCACGGGTATGATCCTGACCAAGATGGATGGCGATGCCAGAGGCGGCGCGGCACTCTCGATTCGTTCTGTGACGGGCGTGCCGATCAAGTTCTTGACCACAGGTGAGAAGACCGATGCGCTAGAACCGTTTTATCCGGATCGTCTTGCGTCACGTATATTAGGTATGGGTGATGTGATCTCCCTGATCGAACGTGCACAGGAATCAATCGACGAGGAAGAGGCGCTGAAAGCTCAGGCCAAGTTACAACAGGGGAAGTTTGACTTTGAGGATTTTCTGAGTTCGATGCGTCAGTTGAAACGGCTGGGACCATTGCGCCAGGTAATGGAGATGTTGCCGGGCTTTAATAAGCTGGCAGCCACACCTGAGATGGACGAGGCGCTAGAGGGCGATCAACTTAAATACATCGAAGCAATGATCCTCTCAATGACGCGAGAGGAAAGGCACAATCCTGACATTATTAATGGTAGTAGACGGAAGCGTATCGCTAAAGGTAGTGGGACAAGTGTCGAGGAGGTCAATCAACTCATCAAGCAATTTGGTGAGATGCGCTCGATGATTCGCCAGATGAGTACTGGCAAAGGTCCATGGGCTCAGTTAGCCCGTCAATATGGGGGTGGCGAGGGTATACCTGGCATGCCTGCATCACCGCGTCAAGGGGGCGGCAAGAAAACAGGCAAGGCCGCGCGCAAAGAAAAACGTAAACATAAAGCGAAAAGCGGAAGGAGATGACCTTCTATGCGTACACCACGTCCCGTCGTCAGTGGCCTGCGTCTGGGGGCGCAGCCACTGTTGGCTATCTTGCTCCTCGTCACCTTGCTCATAAGTGCCTGCGGAGCGAATAGCCAGGTGCAGCAACAGGCCAGCCAGAATCAGACAAAGCTCGATCAATTGCTGCAACAGGCACAATCAATCGGCGTTCCTGCAACGCTTCTGCAACCGATTATTAAACAAAAACAACAGTTAGCCAGTGCAAGTGCTCCTTTTAATCTTTTCAATGATCAACCTACAACTGATTACTATCGAAATATTGGCACACGTTATGCACAATTAGTAGTGCAGACGCAGGGAATTATTAGCTCGACCACAGAACAGTACCAGGCGCAAGCGCAACATGACGTGCAAAGCTTCGACCAGGACCTCTCACAGTCGCGTTCTCAGGGGCTTCAGGTCCAGTATTTCGCACAACAGCTTGGTCAGATGCAGACCTTATTATCTAGTGCGAAATATCCCAAAGACTATGCAACAGTGAGCACAAAGGCTCATACGTCAACACAGGTACTTGATCTGATGCGCTCAACTAACGGGCAGCTAACTACATTTAAACATACAATTGATCAAATGCAGTCGGCAAAGCTGGACGTGACGGCGATGCAAATGCAATATCAAAACGATCGACAAAAGCTTGGGGCAGGTAAAGCGATGCTGGACTTCCAGAACCTGAGCACGTTGATCAATGCTCAATACCTGCAAGCGGTCGTCAGCACCAATCTGGCCCTACCCTATGTCACCAACGCCAAATTGAGCGATCTCACCGGCAAGTTTCAGTTTTTGAAGATGAATGGGATCGATATCAGTACGTATCAACCACAGGTCGATGCAGATAAGGCAGCCGCCAGCAAGATTAAAAACGTGCAAGAGTATATCAAATTTTCTAAACAAGTAGATGCGGATATTGCATCGATGCACGACGATCTTGTTACTGGACAGGCAAAGGCCGCTATTCAGCAGTTCCATAAAGAAGCTGATGCCTGGAGCAAGGCCCATCCCTATCACAATAAGTTTGATGGCAAGAATTATTCTCAGGATGCTGGTTACCAGATGGACGGTGTCGGCTCGCTCCTCGATCTGGAACTTACCTGGTGCTATACAGTAGATGATTTCCAGAACATGATCACGACGGCCAACGACGAACTCTTTAACTTACATATGTTCGAGCAAGACTACAGTGATAAGACAGCATACAACCAGGTGCACACTACCGATACTCAGTTGCTCAATCACTACAACCTCCACAAGGGACAGGTAATAGTGGTTTCGATGATTGAGCAGGCATTGCGTTTTTATCAAGATGGCAAGCTGGTGAAATCCTTCCTGGTCACGACAGGACGCCAGGATCGCCCCTCGCTACCTGGCAATTGGACTCCAGAGAGTCGCGAGTCACCAACGGTCTTTAAATCGAGCGATCCGCCGGGATCTCCCTATTGGTATCCCGACACACCCATTCACTACGCAATCGACTATCATCATGGCGGTTACTTTGTTCACGACTCCTGGTGGCGTGTTGATTACGGTCCTGGGACGCAGTACCCGCACCATGACTCCGGCGGTGATGAGAGCTTCGCCGGCAATGGTAGCCATGGTTGCGTCAATGTGCAGGAAGACCAGATGGCATGGCTGTATAGCCATACTGACATAAATACTCAGGTTCTCGTTTACTAAAAATGGAGAAGGACTTCTCATCCATTGAACAGACCGCAGCACAGTATCAGCTCGGCCTCTTTCAAACTGTTTATGAACCAGGAAAAGAAGTCTGGCTCTACCGCCTGCCGGGTTTCTTTGCATTGCTTGTAGGTGGCGCGATACTGTACTACTTTTTTCATGCATATGATGCGATCTTTAGTGGATGGCCTGGGTGGCAGATGATATTTGTACCGCTTATTGGTTCTGGATGGATTGGCGTCGGCTTATGGGTTTTGCTTGCTCCCTGGATCTCACCTGAACAACGCGTGTTTGTCTTTCAGGAAGGGCTGATCTATAGGACACGCAAACTAGAGGTGATTCGCTGGGATCAGATGGAGCGGTTCTGGAAGAATATCCATTTCGATAAGAAGATGCGTAAGATCAGTTCGTATATTATACGACGCAGCGATCGAGCATTTTTTGTATTCGCACATGATCTGATAAACATTGAAAAACTGGGTATGGTGCTGGAGGAGGAACTCACACGCCGCCTGCTCCCACGTGCTATTACGGCCTATAATGCTGGCGACCCTGTCCTCTTTGACGATATTGCGCTTAGTGTACGCTGGATTCGTGTAAGGCAGGGCAGCAAGAAGCTGTTGTGGAGCGAGTTTGACCATATCCATATCAATGAAACAACGGTTGAGATTTACAAAAAAGGCCCGATCGAAGCGTGGGCAACGCTAAAGGTTTCGGAAATACCTAATATTGGTGTGCTTAAAGGACTGATTGCGTATGCACAACATGAAATAGCTCTTGATCAATTGCCCCAGATTATAGCCTATAAAGCTGGCTTTCCCGTGATTTTTGGCCCCCTCACCCTCAGCCAGCGCGGTGTCGAGATCAATAATGGCAGACATATATTACCGTGGAATGAGATTGCCGCTATTGGTGTCGGTGAGAGCGAAGTCATTATCAGAAGAAAGGATAGCCCCAAAAGCTGGTATGTTCTCCCTGGCTGGATGATACCTGATACTCCTGGACTTAAAGAACTGGTAAATTATGTTATGCAAACTAGTTTCCCGTAGCGGCATGGCTTGCCTGTGCCGTGGACTCGTCGGATTACTCAGAGAATGGGAAGACGCACGACAGGCAAGACGTACGGCACAGGCAAGCCATGCCGCTACGGGTCAGACTGCATCTTTCCAGTTCCACCATTTCAGCAATTCTGGATCATACTGTTCATGTGAAGCATAATAAACGGCACACCGAAAGACATAAAGCATGCAACGATCAACCTGTGTACCCTGCAAGGCACACAGATTATTGTATAGTTCTGCCGGATCCTGCCCATTCAGGTCCTGCACAGAGCGCAATCCCAGATTCCAGAGATCTTCTGCAATGCTCTTGCCTACTCCAGGAATGCTACGTAGTTCCTTTAAGACTACTTGTTTGGGACGTTCAGTATGATTGACATCTCCGACCATCACGTTGGGAGTAAGTTTCTTCAAACTCGTAGTCATTTTGATTACCTTTCTTACTGATTGTGAGTACGCACAAGGCGTACTCACAATCTAAAAACGGATTACTACGATGGATCACTCAACATGACCAATGCGTGTTTGTCAGGTGAGTGCACATTAAAAACTGAGCCAAAGGGAAGATGGAGAATAGGCGTTGTGCCAGCGCCCTTTGCTGTATATGTGCGGTGAAGCCCCTCCAGATCATCTGTTTTGAAGTATAACTCGACGGTACCGGCGGCTGGCGTCTCGTTTGTTGCCACGTTCAGACCATAGCCAATTTTTTCGTCGCTGCCTTTAAGACTACGAAAAATTGGTGAGTCCTGTTCTGGCAAGAGCTCAAATCCTAGTTTCTCTGTAAAGTACGCAAGTGACTCATCAAGATCCGAAACATAGAAAACCACAAAGTCGAGTGCTGGTATAGCTGGCATAGTATTTCTCCTTGTTCTTTACTACGACGATCAATGGGTATATGCTCCACGTCGTCGCACCGCGTTTATCTATACCAGTAGTGTAACCTGCACCTGTGACAACAGTATGTCAGCAGCGTTGTCACTTTAAAAAGCTATGGCAGATTTTGATAATTATGTAGCATCGCTTGCGCTTCCTCTGCCAGCAATTGGCGCAACGAGTCGGGTTCCAATATTCTTATATGACTTCCCCAGTTGAGGAACCATTGCAACACTTCACTTTCCTGCCGTATCATGAGCGTTACCAGCAGTCCCTCGCTGGTTTCTTCTTCGGAGGTGACATAATAGGAGCGGTTCTCGCGTACCCAGCGTGCTATCTCTTTATCGAACAGCGCTCGTACCACAAGATTGCGCGGACGACTCTCTTGCTTCTGTCCCATCTGGAAATTTGCGGGTCGATTGAATGTCTGAGACAGCAACTCCAGGTCATCTATACGATCAAGGCGAAAATTGCGAATATCCTGTCGCATATGGCAGTAAGCAACCAGGTGCCAGGAATTAAGGTAATAAGCCAGGCCATAAGGATCAGCTTCGCGTGTACTCAGGGCGCTCTGTCCATTGCTACTATGCCGCGTGTGATAGCAAAAACGCACCGTAATGCGATCAAAGATAGCTCTTCTCAATTGTTGCAACGTATCCTGCTCCCTGGGATTATAGGCATTACCTGCAGCAACAAAACGGATATTGCTCTGAAGATAGTGTACGTCGTTGCGCAGCGCCTCAGGAAGCACGCTCTCTATCTTGCGACTCGCCGACTCAGCGGCCATACGATATTGAGCATCGAAATTCTGTGCCATAAAGTCACTACCCAGTAGCAGCATCGTCGCTTCCTCCGCTGTAAAGCTCAGTGGTGGCAAAAAGTAACCCTTCATCAGCGAGTAACCCTGACCAGGGATAGAGATGATCGGCACTCCAGCTTCACATAACGCCAGAACATCGCGGTAGATGGTGCGTTTGCTGGTCTCAAAGATATCCGCCAGGTCTTCGGCGCGTTGCCTACCTTTGCGCTGAAGTTCCAGTACGATGGCTAATAAGCGATCTGTTTTATTCATAGCTTTCTATTTATTTTTACGCTCCTCTTTTCCCCGTACCAGCGAGGTGAAAACTCCCACAGCCGCGATACCCGCACAGACAAGGAACGTCACCTGGAAACTATGCACAAACGTCTGTTGTAACGCACTAACCTGTGCACCTTGAACATGTCTACTTGTCAGAGTAGCACCTGCTGCTGCGCCACCCAGACCCGCGAAGATAGCTCCCGCTAACGCAACGCTCACGCTCTGTCCCATCGTACGACCAGTTGCCAGGAAGCCTGAGGCACTCCCCTGTTGGGCACGAGGAACAGATCCCAGCAGAGCGCTACTGTTCGGAGATTGAAACAGTGCCTGCCCCATACCGGTGAATACCAGTCGCCAGATGATATCAAAGAGCGAACTTTGCGCATTCAGTTGACTGATAAGAACCAATCCTATGCAAGCTATAGCCAAACCACCGGCAGCCAGCCAGCGCGAACCAATACGATCGGCAAGAGAACCGCTGAGCGGTGCGATACATGCTATAGTGATCGGCAACGGCGTGAGCAGGAGTCCGGCTTCTTCGGTTGGGAAATTGCGTAACTGTTCGAGATAGAAGGGCATCATGAAGCTGACGGCAAACAACGCCAGAAAGTTCAACACCAGGCTCAGATTCGCCGAAACAAAGACACGCCGTCGGAAGAGTGACAGGTCGATAATAGGATTAGCAACACGCATTTCGACAAAAGGAAGTAGTACCAGGGCAGCGACACCGATGACCAGCAGAGCAATAAGAAGGGGAGAAGTCCACCCCAATTCTTGCCCGAATGAAAGTCCAGCAGTGAGCCCGGCTAATCCGATCGCTAGCAGGACGGCTCCCCACGGATCGAAGCGTCCAGGATTACGATGCAACCGCTCAGTGAGAACGCGCAATGTAAGGATCAGGCCAATAATCCCAACTGGAACGTTCACATAAAATATCCAGCGCCAGGAAAAGTACGCCGTGATAAGACCGCCGAGCGTAGGGCCAACGCTCACACCCAGGGCAACAATCACCGCGTTGAGTCCAAGTGCACGCCCTCGCTCATGTGCAGGAAAGGCCGTTGTGAGCATCGCAGGACTCACCGCCATCAACAGTGCACCGCCAATCCCTTGCATTGCGCGTGCGGCAATCAAGAAGGCAAGCGCAGGCGCAACACCACACAAAGCCGAGCTAGCAGTGAAGAGAACGAGGCCACACAGCCATACAGCTTTCCGTCCAACCATATCCGCCAGTCGCCCGGCGGTCAGAAGGATACCTGCTGTAGTGACAAGATACGCGATAATAACCCAGGAAACCGCTCCATTGAGGGGTACACCAAAGTACTGTGCTATCGAAGGCAGGCTGATATTCACAATAGAGGAGTCAAGGGTCGCCATAAAGACGCCTATCGCGACAATTCCCAGCACCGCCCACTTACCTGCACGCTCCCCATCGTCAGGTATCACGTTACCGGAAAGTTTTGTGTCCTGTTGTGCCGCAGTATTATCGATTTTTGTCGATTCGGTCTCTTGCTGCTTCATCGTCAAGTCTCTTCTTTGGAAAGTAAGCCCAGCATTATGTAATATGCAAAAAGTATGTACGCACAAAGAAGTAAATGGTCATGGCGAGACCAACCGCGATGACGAAATAACGTACCAGTCTGGGATCAATTTTGCGTGCATAATAAGCACCGCCATAGCCACCAATGATAGCGCCAACTATCATCAGGATAGCCTGAGGCCAGAAGACGGCACGTGCGATGATGAAGGTAATCACAGCCACGCCATTGATACAGCTCGCCAGCAGCGTCTTGAGTCCGTTCAAGACGTGAATATTGTCCTCTATGCCCATCATGGCCAGGGTTGACAGCATCAGAATGCCGATACCCCCCCCGAAGTAGCCACCGTATGCTGCAATAATGAACTGTGCTACGGAGAGAACAATCAGCCTGACGGGCGAGATACGCCCTTTGCCTATACTACGTACATGCAACGTGGCTGTAATCTGCCCACTGAAGGTAAATAGCAGTGTAGCCGTCAATAGAAGGTAAGGAAGCAAGCCTTCAAAGGTAGACGCCGGGGTATTAAGCAGGAGAATAGCGCCAAGGACACCACCAATAAGACTGGTACCAACCATCAAGTAGAGTAAACTACGTCTCTGCTGGGCAAGTTCACGGCGATAGGCACCTGTGCTGGCAACCGATCCTGGCCAGATTGCGACTGTACTGGTCGCATTCGCCTGAATAGGCGGAACGCCTACAAATATCAGGGCTGGAAATGTTAAAAAACTACCGCCTCCCGCTACAGCGTTGAGCGTACCACCAACCACCGCAGCAACAAAAAGAAGTACTATTTGTGGGAATGTCATGGGCAAAAACCTTTAGTGACTCAGACTATATCATTGCTTCTGAGTATATCACTTTCATATGCTGGGCGTCGTTTCAACGCAGGGCGATTGAAAAGTTGCCTGCATGCACCCGTAGAGGCATGCCTTGCGTGTGCCGAGTGCGTGGGGTGCAACACCCTTGAGCGCCTGGGACGTTCTCCTGAGCCACGCGGCACACGCAAGGCATGCCTCTACGGGAGCGGCGTTGACAACTTACTCTATCCCTGCTACCCTACAACTACAATAGTAATTATCTATCCCCTAAAGGAGAAGCATATGAGCCTGCCTCTCACTGGCATCCGTATCCTTGATCTATCGCGCCTGGTTCCTGGTGCTTATACGTCACAGATGCTGGCGGACTTCGGCGCAGATGTCATCAAGGTAGAAGAGCCTGGCAGCGGTGACTATGGCCGCGAGATGCAACCTCATGGTCCGGGAGGAATGGGTCTCTATTTTCTTGCCCTCAATCGGAACAAGCGCAGTATGACGTTGAATCTCAAAAAAGAGCAGGGTCGTGCGATATTTCTACATATGATACGCGAGACCGATGTGTTGCTCGAAAGTTTCCGACCAGGAGTATTAGAGCGCCTGGGACTGGGCTATGAACAGCTCAAGCAGACCAATACAGGACTTATTTATTGTGCTATCAGTGGCTATGGTCAGGATGGTCCTTATCAGGCTCGCGCAGGGCATGATCTAAATTATGCAGGGTATGCTGGCCTGCTCCACTACAACCGGAGCGCAAATGGTGTCCCTGTAATGCCTCCTACCCAATTTGGAGATCTGGCAGGCGGTGGCCAGATGGCGGTAATTGGTATCTTGACGGCCCTGGTTGGACGTGCTCAAACAGGTGAAGGGCGCAAGATCGATGCAGCAATGACTGAAGGAATTAGCTCGTTGCTCTCTCTGCCGGCATCCACCTATTTTAACATAGGCAAAGCTCCCAGGCCCGGTCATTCTGCTCTGGATGGGGGGCTTCCTTGCTATAATATCTATGAGACTCAGGACGGCAAACACGTAACGCTGGCCGCGCTGGAGCCGAAGTTCTGGCAGACGTTCTGCACACACATCGGACATCTTGAATTGCTGCCTTTTCATATGCCGGTGGGACCTGGAGAGCGCAATCAGGCAAGAGATATGTTGCGTGCGATCTTCAAGACGAAAACACGCGATGAGTGGCTGGCGGAACTTGCTGAGATTGATACCTGTGTCGGTCCCGTGTATGATATCGGCGAGGCGTTACAGGATGAGCATGCTCGGGCTCGCGGCATGAGCGTCTATGGTACCATAGACGGTGAAACATACCAATCTTTACCAAGTTTTCCACGTATCTCAGATGTCCCGCCTGAGCAGCGCTATCCACCTCCTAAGCTGGGTGAGCATACCAACGAGGTATTACGGAACGCGGGCTATAGCGATGCAGAGATCGAACAGTTTCGAGGAGAAGGGGTTATTTAATTTGAACAAACACCATTTTGTTGAGCGTGCTGAGCAGGTTATAGAGCCATATCTCGCAGATCTAAAAGCGATTGTGAATATCGATTCCGGTACTTATAACAAAGCTGGCGTAGATCGCGTTGGTGCCTATTTACAGAATCGTTTTCACGATTTTGGCTTCTCCACATATTTCGATCATCAGCAGAAATACGGTGATCATCTTGTTGCCACACATAAGGGGAATGCACCCGATGGGGCACGTATTCTGCTGGTTGGGCATATCGATACCGTCTTCCCCGATGGTGAGGCAGCACGTCGCCCATTCTCTCTTGGTCGGCAGAATGGTATGAGCATTGCAAAAGGCCCTGGTGTGCTCGATATGAAATCGGGCATACTTCTCGGTATGTATGGCGTGCACCTGCTCATTGCAGCCCACACAGCAAATTATAAGAATGTAACCTTCATCCTCAATAGTGATGAGGAGATCGGTTCTCCCAACAGCAAGCCACTTATCCAGGAACTGGCGCGCCAATCGGATGCGGTGATTGTGTTGGAACCTGGACGCCAGATTAATACGGTTCTCTCCTCACGCAGAAGCACTGGGCTGTATCGTGTCGAAGTGCGTGGTCGTGCGGCCCATGCAGGCGTCGAACCGCAAAAGGGTGTTAATGCCATCCTTGAGCTCACCTACCAGGTGCAGGCCATGCAGGCACTCCAGGGCACCATCCCCGGCACATCGCTGTCTGTTACCATCATTCACGGTGGTGAGCGCTCCAATGTCATCCCCGACCTTGCCTACTGTGAAATGGATGTGCGTGCCAGTGATACGGCAGGCATTCGAGCGATTGAAGAGGCGATGCGCAAAGTCGCTAGCAGAAGCATTCTGGACGGTACACAGATTACGCTCAGTGGTGCTATGCGTAATTTGCCCTTTGAGCGTTCCAGGCGCAATGCTCCACTGGTAAATATGGCTAAAGAGGCAGGCAAAGAACTGGGCCTGGATATACAGGATGTGGGCAGTGGTGGTGCCTCCGATGCCAATAATACCTCACCACTGGGCATACCAACCATTGACGGTCTTGGGGCAGGTGGTGGACTGGCGCACAATCCAGATGAGTACATCGAACTTGACTATCTACCCACACGTATAGCTCTGCTTACAGCCCTTGCACAGAAGATTGGTACAAGCATGCCTTCTTAATTTCAGTACCCTCAAGCGGGTCGTAAAAGAACATGGGCTCCTGCCACCCCTTCAGAAGGAGAGTATACACACGAAATCCTAAGAGGTCAAGTGAAGATGCATTAAGAAATTAGGGATGGATGGGCTATGCTATTTATATGCCACAACCCCAAACGCTTCCGGTCTACGCACCACGCGCGCAAAACCAGCTTCTTGCAATCTCTTTAGCGCTCCTCTTGTCATCGTCCCACTCGACTTGCTCTCCAGGTTCCCGATGTAATGAAACAGGCGCCCCCCACGCTTAAGCACCCGGTATAATTGCTGATAAAAAAAACCTGAATAGAGTTCTCCCGCGAGACTGAAAACAGGCGGATCATGAATAATCCGATCAAAACTATTATCCTCAAAGGTAGGCACAACCTCAAAAGCATCGCCCATGATCTGCTGAATTTTGGGATTATTAAAGAGTTCCCGCGACCAGGGATTAAGTTGTGCTATCTCCTGTGCACCTGGATCAAGTTCGATGGTGATGACCTGCTCAGCCGTCTTTGCAGCTTCGATAGCCGTATAGCCCAGTCCTGTGGCCGTATCCAAAGCGCGCCCGCTGATAGGAGCGATAGTAGCAATCTTCTTAAGTGTATCCTGCATAGGATCTATATCTACGATACGATGCATCGTGAAGCCTGCAATCAGCATGCTCGGCGTTTTCTTCGTCGGCAAGAGGCTACACATACGATTGGTATCTTCCGAAAACACCTGGATCGCGCGTATGCCACCATCCTCAACTACGAAGCAGTTCACGGTCGCTTTCTTGATTTTCTCCATATCCTGCCAGCTTACCTGCTCTCCCCGCGGAAACTCCACACCATCATTTGACAGCTTCGCTGTTACCATCGAAATGCCGAGATCCGGCGAAACCTCTACGGATTGTTGTCCTTGTTTTCTCGCCGTGAGCAGACTCTCTGCTTGCATGTACGAAAGAACGATAGGATACGGCATACATAGTACTCCATCGATCATCAATTTAGATAATTAGCGGTTTGTCTGAGTATGGGCACTGTAGCACACGGGTATTATCAGGTCAATGCTGGCGTAAGAAAAACAGGTAATTCTCCAACTCTGCTCAAAAAATTTCCGCTTTTTCTTCTATCCTCTGTATCTTTCTATTAGAGGATCTTTCCCCCAATCCTCTGTATCATAGTTATGGAAGGATCAATATCATGGGCAAACGTGGTAAGAAGTTGAGCGATGAGGACGTTGAATATCGTGAAACAGCTCTCTGTCTCATTGAAGCTGAGAAAGAGGCTGATGAAAATTACGATAAAATGTATTATCTATTTTTCGATACGATCTCGCCCGCGGATCTTCCCTGCATTATCGCGTGGTCGCTGATCGAAGCGCATAAGAGCGCCGATCCAATCTACCAACGCTTCGTTGACGGGATCGCCCGCGAGGATTTTGCAGCGATCAACCGGGAACTGGCACGCCTGCACTCATCTATTCGCCTGGGAGAACACACTTCCTCCCCAGATTCCTGATAACTTGCTCTATTGCTGAGAGGAAATTATAATAACAATGTTTCCAGTAGTTGCTCTGGGGGAAGAGGATTATGCAGATTAGCGAACCCACTGAATACGTTGTCCTGGGACTGCTCAAGGAGCAACCTATGCACGGCTATGAGATGTTCCAGCTCATTCAAGGTGGCACGCTGGGCCAGATCGTCCATGTCGAAATGAGCCAGTTATATGCATTTCTTAAAAAACTGGAGCGCCTGGCATATATTGAAGCGGAGTTGGAGCATCAAGGTACGCGTCCACCGCGCAAGATCTTTCACCTTACCCAGACAGGCTATGCTGTGTTTCAGCAATGGCTGATCCTGCCCGTTGAGAAGCCGCGCGATATTCGTATTCTCTTCCTGATCAAGCTGTATTTTGTACAACGTTATCTTCCCACACAGATAGCATATCTTATCGAGCAACAAATAGCCGCCTGCAAGCGTTTCCTTGCACACCTGGAGTCAAAACATCCTTTGCTCACAAGTAAAACAAGCGATGAGGCATTCTTCGACCACGTGGTGTTGCGCAGTCGTATTCACCAGACACGCTCTTTGCTGGAATGGATGCGCGAGCTTCAGACGGAACTGGTCGAGATATATTGATGCTACTCTGTATGCTGGTGTGTCGAAGATTAGATGTAGCAGCATCGTTCCCGCATGGGTAAGAATACTACTATATTCTTATATGTACATTTGCGCCTGTGATAACAACAATCTATATTGAGGGTTGTAACGCTTGTCGCAACTGCTACACGATACAGCCTGAGAGTAGCGCCGCGTTCTTGGATATGTTTTGCCACAATTTGGGCATTCGTACAGGTAGCGGATAGGACGACGTTCACGACGTACCCGTTCCCGGTGCAGACTCTCTTCGTGCAAGAGGGCACGCAATTCGTCCAATCCATAGCCAGTTATTGCTGCCTCATCGGCAGCAATAGCGTCATAGCCATGGTGACGGTGCCGCCGCGGCGTTCCGTTCACACGATCGGCCAGGTGAATCAGCTCATGAGCAATCGTCACCTCGATCGACCTGGGTTGCATATCAGGTTCTATAAAGATAAGGTGGCGATGCCTGGGTTGCTCTGTCGCTGGAGATGCTTTGCGAAACGACGGTGCAGGAAGATAACAGTAGCAGCCCAATGTCATCGTATTAAGTCGCTTCCCGGTCCAGAGCACATACTCCTGGCGGTCCTGGGTGATTGCGAGCAGGCTCAATTCCTGCTCTGGTAGCTGCAATTTCTGCCAGTAGTGGGTCAACCACTGCCTTAGCACAGTCTGATCACCATGAATGATCGGTTCCGCTTGTTGTGATGGCGGTGCAGGTGCTCCGGGTCGTGTGAGACGAATGCTGGCCATAAACCGCTTTATTACTCCTAGCAGGCGACTGAAAAGCCGCCCCTGATCAAAAAACTTTTCTGGAGACCCACCCCATTCTCTGGGGTGGAGGAAAGAGAGCCGCCTGCAGGCGGGAGCATTTTTGTGGGAACGCCCAAACCCTGGCCGACTCCCTGACTGAAATGCGTTGTCCTCAGGGCTGACACCAACTCGCGTCTACACGAGAGATTGCCACATCAGTATATCAAGCATGAAACGTAGATGCAAGTATATAAAATCTGTATAGTTGCTTCTCTGAGACTTCATATCTATGATACAGTGCGTTACAAGATGGTGTAGAGGGCTTTTATGGGCTAATAAGGGTCGTAGAGGCATGCCTTGCGTGTGCCTTGTGGGTGGGCCTCCTGGCTCAAGGGTGTGCTCCCCACGCACTCGGCACACGCAAGGCATGCCTCTACGGATCCACGCAGGCGACTTTTCAATCGCCCTGTGATTGATAGCGATATGTCTTGACACCTATCTTTAACAAGCGTAAGATGGAGCTTAGACGTTTTACACAACCTCCGTATCCGTAAGGAGCCGTTCGTATGTCATTTCAAATCTGTATCAAGACAGACAAATCATTACAACAACTCGCTACAGAGATACGTGACCTCCTTTCACTGCCTTCATTTAAGCAGGACTCCTTTGCGGGCGAACCCTACTGTCAGTTTGAGATGTTGGGGATGCTTGTACTCATCCATCGAGCGGATGAAGAAGATCGCGATCCAGAGGTGATGGATTACCCCTACTGTTTCGATCTACAAATGGCCTTTGTTGATCATGAGTTGGACACGGATGATTTAGAATATCGCCTCCAACCTTACTATGCGCAGTTGCTCTCGTTCCGCCTTGGTGTTGATACTGCCTATCACGAAAAACAAAAAGTGAGCTATCATTGGCAGATACGCTATTGCTTCTACCATAGAAATCCCACATGGAATCCGTCTATTTTATATGGGGAAGAGGGCTGGGAACCTGCTGTCATAGCGACTCAACCGGGTCCATGGCGTAATATGCATCCTGTATTTTGAACCCTTGCCCGATAGCATGTAATCATGATGCTTGTACTCATCTGCTAAGGAGGATTTTAATGGTAACAGCAATAGTATTAGTAAATACCCAGCGTGGGCAGATCAATGAGACAGCCCAGCGCCTTTTAGAGATCGATGGAGTAGCCGAGGTTTATTCGGTTACAGGCGAGTATGACCTGGTAGCACTGTTACGCTTCCAAAATTACGAGGACCTGGCAAATGTAGTGACACGCCATATGCAGCAACTGCCCACGATCGTCAAAACACATACCCTGATGGCCTTTCAATGCTACTCGCGTGCCGACCTGCAGCAGGCATGGGATATCGGGATAGAGTGAGGGTACCCGACGGCTTTCGCCTGCGGGAGAAAAATCCTCTGGCTTTCTATAACTTTTTATGGTATACTTCCTGAGCTACAGAAGACCCCAATCACTTAACGGAGGTCAATATATGCGTGCAGATCGACTCCTCTCGATCTTGATGCTTCTACAAACAAAGGGACGTATGACCGCTCATGATCTGGCTGATCAGCTCGAAGTTTCCGAAAGAACGATTTATCGTGATCTTGAAGCTCTCAGCATGGCTGGTATTCCTGTCTATACTGAGCGTGGACCAGGCGGCGGCTGCTCGTTGGTAGATGGTTACCAGACGCGGCTTACCGGTTTGAACGAGGCTGAGATACGTGCACTGTTCCTGCTCAACATTGCCGGTCCTCTGGCTGATCTCGGTCTGGCGAGGGCGCTGGATGATGCTATGTTGAAGCTCACGGCAGCACTCCCGGCTACATCACGTGAGTATGCAGAGCTTGTGCGTCAACGTTTTCATCTGGATACTACATGGTGGTATCATACCGACGATGCCATGCCCTGGCTTCAGACGATCCAGGAAGCATTGTGGCAGGACCGGAAACTTCGCCTCTTCTATCACGAGGATGATGGAGTGTGGAGCGAGCGTCTGATCGATCCATACGGGCTGGTCTCTAAAGCTCGTGTCTGGTACCTGATTGCTGGCTGCTATGACGAGAAATGTGTCTTCCGCGTCTCGCGCATCCATAATGCGACGATTACAGAAGAGCAATTTGTTCGTCAAGAAGATTTCGACCTCGCGACTTACTGGACTAACTATTGTGCTCAGGTAGAGATCAATCGTCCCAGTTACTCCTTGCCGCTCCGCCTGGCACCTGAAGAAGCACAGAGGCTTCCTCAACTTTTACAGGACTGCGGTTACATGCTTGTCGAGAACGAAGAACCCTGTGATGTTGGTAAACAAGAAGACCCTCTGCTCTCTCAAAAAAAACAAATTCTCCACTGCGTATAAAAAAGTCCGTATTTTCCCCTTCTCTGTGCATAGCGCTATCCCTTTGACCGCCTGAGACGTGATAAAAAAGAATAGTATGTAATAGAAATGGTATGAACACCACCCCTTTGAAAGGAGGATACTTATGTGTGGTCGTTTCACACTTACATACGATATAAATACAATCGCGAGCACGTTCAATGCATCTATCCCACCATCTCTGCAAACGACGCCGCGCTACAATATCGCGCCTACGCAAGATGTGTTGGCTATCATGCGCGACGGGACAACGCATCTCGATTTACTACGCTGGGGTCTGGTTCCCTCGTGGGCAAAGGAAGAGAGCATTGGCTCGAAGATGATCAATGCTCGTGCTGAGACGCTGGCAGAGAAACCCAGCTTCAAGCGCCTCTTACATTCAAAACGCTGCCTGCTGGTGGCCGATGGTTTCTACGAATGGAAGAAGGAGTACGGCGGCAAGACACCGATGTACATCACGCTGAAAAACAAGGAACTCTTTGCCTTCGCAGGCTTGTGGGATACGTGGAAGAATCCTGATGGTCAGCAGATGCGCACCTGCACGATCATTACAACGGAGCCGAACGATCTGGTCGCATCCATCCATAACCGCATGCCTGTCATTCTCTCACCCGAGGCGCGCGAGGAATGGCTCGATCCATCTCTCGATGACGAGCATGTGCTCCTGCCTCTGCTCGCTCCCTATCCGGCTGCTGAGATGACGGCCCGAGTAGTATCACGATTAGTTAACAATCCTCAATATGAGGGTGCTGAATTAATTGCGTGAGCGGCACTAGCGTATAAAATGCTGTAAAAAGCCTTCATGGAGCATGCTCTTTTGCTGTATAATCTGGTTAAGCTACAGTTTATGTGTTGACATTCCTGATTAGCAAAGGAGCAAGCTTTCATGGCTATTTCCCCTGGTTCGACTCTTGTTGACTATCTTGTCCCTGCGCGTCCATCGCGTAGTAGCAACCTGATCAAAGATGGGTTACTTGTCGTTGGCTTTAGCGTATTTATGGCCCTGTGTGCTCAAGTATCTTTTTATCTTCCATTTACTCCAGTGCCCATCACGCTACAGACGCTGGCTGTTCTGTTAACTGGTGCGGCCCTTGGAAGTCGCCGTGGTGGCCTGGCAATGCTGGTGTATCTTGCGGAAGGCGCGGTCGGTCTGCCCGTCTTTGCTGGTGGTGTCGGTGGCTTTATCAAGCTATTTGGAGTTACTGGCGGTTACCTGTGGGCATTTCCGATTGCAGCATTTGTGGTCGGCCTACTTTGTGAAAGACGCCTGGAGCGCAGCTTCCTCTCAGTGCTGGTTATGCTGGTGGGATCGCTCATTATCTATGCTATAGGCGTTCCCTGGCTTGCCGTTGTCCTGCATGTTGATCTACTCAAGGCTTTCGCCCTGGGTATGCTGCCGTTCATCCCCGGCGACCTGGTCAAGGTTGTATTTGCCGCTCTCTTGCTTCCAACTGCCTGGTCAATCGTGCGGGCAGTAAAGCCTGAACGGTCTGATAGATAAGCTTCACGAGGCTGATACTTTTAAAAGGGAGTGATATGGCTAATCGAGCCATGTTACTCTCTTTTAGAGTTTCTATAAAAGATGATCGGGAAGAGTTTTTGGTTAACGCATTATAATGTAGTTAAGAGTTTCTTTATTTGATCATATTGTGCACCTGTGCAATACGATCAACGTGGCTGCTAGAGCTAGATAACAAATTGTCTAGCCATGATCTTTTACAACCGTGATTGCACACGCACCAGCTTGCGCTCCCGCCCAACAGGAGCAACACCCGCCAGTTCTCGAATTGCCTCTATCGTTTCCTGCGCATTACGCACAAATTCGACGTGAGCTGGAACTTTTGCCTTGAACTCCTCAACTGTAACATCGTCCAGAAAGCGCACACCCTCGTTGTCAAGCATAACGCGTGGCAACACCACTAGATCGCCGAGGTTGCCGTTCTCTTCCAGCGCGTCCAGTAGATCCTGACCGCAGAGCAGACCCGCAACGGTGACTTCCGCTCCAAAGAATTTGTTGACGATAGGTAGTACCTGGACTTCAGCATGCTCAATCTGGCGAATATCTTCGGCCAATCCTTTGATGATGGTATGCGCCATGGTACTGGTGACGAGTGTGATGCGTCGTGGCGTGGGCATGGTTTTTGGGAGCCTGCGTTTCGTGCGTGCCCACTGATCGATGAGGTAGCGCGTCATGCCGACACCGTTCTCGATCTGCGAATAGGAGCCGTAGTGATTGGCGGGTGGGAATTCGCGCTGCGTGAGGTAGTACCATTCGTCCGAGAGATAAACGAAAGGATCACCAGTGGGATCATTGGCCTCAAATTCGCGCTGGTATACCTTTACTTGCTCGATAACTGCTTCGGCTTCTTCTTGTGTGTAGTGGCGCAGCGGTGGTAGATCGCCAGTCTTGATCATGTTATTGTATTTTGTCAGACCCACCGGAACTACCGAGATCGATTCAACGATGGGCCGCAGTTCGGTGAGATCGCGGATACTGCGCTCAAGATACTCGCCATCGTTGATTGTTGGCAGAAGTACTAGCTGCGTATGACAGGTAATATTCATGCTGCCCAGGCGCTTGATATGATCGATGATATCTCCTGCCCTGGGACCGTCAACCATCTTGCGGCGCAGGTCGGGATCAGTGGTATGCACGGAGACATAGAGCGGCGTGAGCTTTTGCTCATCGAGGCGTTGCCAGTCATGCTCCTTTAGATTGGTCAGCGTAATAAAATTACCAAAGAGGAATGAGTAACGATAATCATCATCTTTGATGTAGAGTGAGGACCGCATGCCATGTTCGAGTCCCTGCACAGGTGCGTAGCGCTCCGGCAATCCTTTAATAAAACAGAAAACACATTTATTGGCACATTGGCGAATAAAGGGTGCGGGCTCTTCTCCAAAAAGCACACCCAGATTCTCGTCACTCGTTTTGGTGACACGCACTTCATGCTGCTCCTGCTGACGCTCAAATCCGATCACCAGCTCCTCGTCAGCAACATAGAATCTATAATCCACCAGGTCACGAATTGTATGACCATTAATCGTGCGAACAAGATCACCTGGCTGTAAGCCAGCCTTATCAGCTGGACTCTCTTCTACGACCTCGCGCACCCACCCATACATTTTTGGCATTGGTTTTCATTCCTTATTGGGGCGATGGTTCAACTCTCTCTGTCCCATTTTGCATATTCTGGACAGCATCAGAAGAACCTGCAATCTCCCTGAAAAGCAGATATATGTCCGTGTGATTATAAACGTTATAACGCTTTGCGTCAAACTTTTTATTTCGAGTGGATATTTCCTACTGCTTGATTACTCTGACTATCCGTGTATTTCTGCCTGTAGAACTCTATGATGCCTGATTATGTCAATCGCCCGAGTAAGAAGCACCTGCATTTTCCATCCATTTTGCTTCATCTGTATACTAGAGATAGGTGCGCAGAATGAGATGCAAAAGTAACAGAATGCAATTCGTTCTGGTGTGTCATCAAAGTCTTGTAAACTGACGAACTTTGTGTGAGAAACACAACCGTGCCTACGATCAACGATGTTTGTCTCTTTAGAAGTTTGTTTTGTAACAAGGGAAGGAACATGTTTATGAACGGGAATAAGAAAGAACTTGCACTACGCTTTGAGAACCTTGCCGGGGTTTTCGAACTGACCGATACAGATCTGGCGAAAATACAGGGTGGTGGGGGAAATGGCCGTGACGGCTGGCAGAACCAACCTGATTGCCACAACTGGCACAAGCACCACGACTGCGACGACTGGCGTCACAATCGTCATAACTGGCACAAGCACCACGACTGCGACGACTGGCAGAACCGTCACCATCACCACAGACACCACTGTTAGGATCTCTTGAGTCTTGAGAGGAAGGAGCCTGGTCAACTGAGATCGGGCTCCTTCTATGATCCGGATTTGATAGTGCCCTGAATATAGGCCAGCCCCTTGGCAATAACCACAGTTGCGACCTGTTTGCCAAGCGTACGGCCATCCTGGTCTCCTGGTTAAAGTGGATGCCGCCATACTGGCGGGAGATGCCAGCCTCTTTCTTTGCAAAACAGCCCAGAAACACACAATCCTGACAAAAGGTGTCCGTAATGATGGTGTACAATAAGAAGTATAGTACAGATGTACATGTTCGTAGTTCGTCTTCCGTTCCCATTGGAGGTAAACCTTGTCTTCCAAACAAGAATTTACTGTCGTCGGTGAATATCAATATAACCGTTCCATTCCCACGCGCTGGATTGCTTCACATCTTTTACGCTATAAGCATTATGCGATTGGCTTTATTCTTACAGCACTGCTGGCAAATATATTGATCAATTCGTTTATTCCTGTGTTGACCGGATCTGCTTTCGATGCGGTAATGCATGGTGATGCAGGGCGTGCTCTCCTGGGGCGTATCGCTTTGTCTCTCTTAGGCGTCGTGTTGGTTGGAGTGCTGATGGATCTTGGCGCTCGCCTCTCTGCTGAGATTATGGGCAAGCGTATCGCTCGTGATGCACGTAATGAACTATACCTCAGTCTGTTGGGGAAGAGTCAGACATTTCATAATCGCCAGCGTGTTGGCGATATTATGGCGCGTGCTTCAAATGATATGACAAGTTTGAGCGACATGATTGTGCCGGGCTTCGATATCATCTTTGACTCGTTTTTGTCCATCGTGGTAGTGATCGTCTCGATTGCGTTTCTCAATGTGCAACTCTTGCTTGCACCACTGCTGTTCGTAGTTGTCTTCCTGTTTGCTTTACGTCGATATTCGCGCAAACTTAGTCCCATCTCGAATCAGATGCGTGAGCAATTCGGGACGACAAATGCTGTCTTGAATGAGGCTGTGACGGGCATTGAAGTGGTTAAGGCAACGGCACAGGAGGAGCAGGAACAGCGCAAGTTCGGCGAGAATGCTACGCGCTACCGTGATTACTTTGTCAAGAACGGACAACTCCAGGGACGTTACCTGCCTACATTGCTGGTGGCATTCGCTCTGGCTGGTGCGTTTTTGCATGCACTGTTTCTTGTCCTTCACCAGCAGATCTCGATTGGTACCCTGGTTGCTTATATGGGTCTGATGGCCATTCTGCGCTATCCCACTTACCTCTCCATCTGGACATTTAGCCTTGTCCAACTAGGTGTTGCCGGAGCCGAACGCATTCTGAAGCTGATGAAGGAGGAGACCGAACTCGACGAGAATGAGTCTGGTTACCGGGCAGAGGTGCGTGGCGATATCGTCTTTGAACATGTCACTTTTGGCTATGGCAATACACCTGTATTGAAGAATCTCTCTTTTCGCGCTGAACCAGGACAGACCGTTGCCATTGTTGGACAGACTGGTTCCGGTAAAAGTAGCCTGACAAAGCTGGTCAATCGCATCTATGATGTTGACGCGGGACATGTACGCATCGATGGTGTAGATGTGCGTGATTGGAATCTGGATGCGCTACGTTCGCAGATCTCCACGATTGAGCAGGACATCTTCCTCTTCTCACGTTCTATTGCTGAGAATATTGCTTATGGTCTGGGACAGAAGGCTGACCAGATAGCTATCGAGGAAGCTGCTAAAGATGCGCAGGCACACAAATTTATTCAGGAGTTTAAGGATGGTTACGAGACGATTATTGGTGAGCGTGGTGTAACTCTGTCGGGTGGGCAGCGTCAGCGCATCGCTATCGCTCGTGCCTTACTCACAGATCCACGCATCCTGATTCTTGATGATTCTACCAGTGCGATTGATAGCGCGACCGAGGATGAGATTCAGAAAGCTATCCGTCGTCTTCTGCAAGGACGAACTACTTTGCTGATCACGCATCGCCTCTCGCAGATCCGTTGGGCCGACAAGATCCTGTTTTTACGTAAAGGCAAACTGGTCGATCAGGGGACTCATGACGAATTGATGGCTCGCTGTGATGCCTACCGTCGTATATTCTCACACTACGATTCGCCAGTACCTGCTATTCAATCTAAAGTGTCGTCGGGTCCTCTGTCTAAGGAAGGAGTGGCGTAAATGGGCTTTTTCATGGATGGTCTGGATGCTGAGGCATACGACCGTAAATATAAGGATAGTCAACTGGTAAAGCGCATCACTGGCTACTTCCGTCCGCAACTGAATATTATGCTGTTTGTGGCTCTGCTGGTCGTGCTCGGTTCGCTGCTGGATACTGCTTTCCCTGTGCTGATTGCGCGTAGTATCGACACATTGCTATCGGTGCATGCATTCCAGGTGGCGCTTCTGCTGGTCGGTTTTATCCTGCTATCGGGTGCGCTTTCATGGGTCTTTAACCTGTTTCGCCAGTGGTTTACTGCTCGTGCGATTGGTGACGTGGTGCTGCAACTGCGACGCGATGCCTTTGGCGCTGTTATGTCGCGTGATATGTCCTTCTTTGATGAGTTCTCTTCTGGCAAGATTGTCAGCAGGGTTACTTCAGATACCGAGAACTTTGCTACTGTCGTTACACTCACACTTAACTTGCTCAGTCAAGTGCTGTTGTTCTTCCTGGTTGCCGGCATACTCTTCGTCAGGAACTGGCACCTTGCTCTGCTGGCACTTTCGATTATGCCTGCGATCATTCTGGTTGCGATGGGCTTCCGTCGCCTGGCACGTCGCTCAACACAACGTTCGCAGCGCTCTCTGGCACGTGTGAATGCAAACGTACAGGAGGTGGTTAGTGGCATTACTGTCGCTAAGAACTTCCGCCAGGAGCAGAACATGTACGACGAATTTAAGAGGGTCAATGAGCAATCGTATCAGGTCAATCTGCGTTCAGGTTACCTCTATAACGGCATCTTCCCGGTGCTGATAGCTCTGGCCAACATCGGAACGACCATTGTGGTCTACTTCGGTGGTCAGAATGTGTTCAATCACAGCATTTCGGCTGGTGACTGGTTCCTCTTTGTGCAGAGTATCGGTCTACTATGGCTTCCTTTGACAAGTATTGCATCGTTCTGGAGTCAGTTCCAGCTTGGCCTGGCTGCAAGCGAACGTGTCTTTGCTCTACTTGACGCCGAGCCACGCGTACGTCAGATAGACAAACAGCCAGTACCTGAACTGAGTGGGAAGATCGAGTTCAAGGATGTCTACTTTAGTTACGATGATCGGCAGACGGTGCTGGCAGGCTTCAACTTTGCCATTCCAGCGGGCGAGACAGTAGCGCTGGTGGGACATACTGGCGCAGGTAAGTCGAGCCTGGGCAAACTGGTAGCTCGCTTCTACGAGTTCCAGGGTGGTCAGTTGCTGATCGATGGATGCGATATCCGCACCTTTGACCTGCACGACTATCACCGTCACCTTGGCGTTGTGCCGCAGATCCCGTTCCTCTTCTCCGGCACGATTGCAGACAATATCCGCTACGCTCGACCGGAGGCTACTGACGAAGAAGTCGCCACCGTCGCACAACAGATCGGGAGCGGAGATTGGCTTGAGGCCCTGCCCGACGGCCTGCAAACGCTGGTTGGTGAAGAGGGCAAAGCGCTCTCTATGGGCCAGCGCCAACTCGTAGCCCTGGCACGCGTCCTGCTGCAAGATCCTTCGATCATCATCCTGGACGAGGCTACAGCCAGCGTCGATCCGCTCACCGAGGCGCAGATACAAGAGGGTCTGGATATTGTGCTTAAGGATCGCACCGCTATCATCATTGCTCACCGCCTCTCAACTATTCGTTACGCCGATCGCATTATAGTATTGAGCCGGGGCCGCATTGTTGAAGAGGGCAATCACGAGGCATTGATGACGCGCGGAGGACATTACGCACAACTGTACAATACCTACTTCCGCCATCAATCGCCAGACTACAGGCCTGGTGAAGGTTTCGTTCCTGTCCTGATCCCGGTCGGCGATGATAGCGATGCTGCTTTATAACCGAATAAATCCATATCGCTGTAAAGATCAAATTATTGTGCTTTTGTTAAGAACACAGTAAGGGAGCATGCATCGCCTCTAACATGTCGGGCGATGAATGCTCCCTTGCTGTGCGCTGATAGGTAATGTGACGTTTTTTTGCTGCTCTATTAACAGGCCGCAGAATAGCTGCTAAAATTACCCTGGTAGTCGTACTGCCCCTTATAGCCCTGCGAAGGCGTCTCACGGGCGAACCACGAGAAGAAGGCTTCATCCTGTAGACTGTATCCGTTTAGACTGAAGGTACTGCCAACCAGCGGATCTCCCACCTCAAGGTAAGAATTGCATCCATACTGAGGCTCACTAGGGACTGACCAGTTCGGAACGGTATTGTTGGTCAGTGGATCGTTTGTCCATTCGGCAAGTTCATGACTAAGAGCTGCAACGTCCGAGAAGACACTACCCGGAGCAGTATCGTAGGAAGCATAGGAATAGGTGAATGTATTCCCACTGTTATCCTGTACCGCTGTATGATAGCCGCCGATGCAACATTGGCTCGGATCACCTTGATACATGTCGATATTGAGAGCGGCGAAGATGGTCAGGTGTGATGCAGATAGATTGCTGGACGATGTTGACAGGCTATCGGCCTGGGGACTGAACCAGTTGATATCAACCTGAGCATTACCTCCTGTTGCATTGCTGCTGCTGCCAGAACTATCAGGAACGGCGAGCGTTACTGCTGGCTGGATCGCAGGCTGTCCAAACAAGACATGATAATCAGAGCTATTTGATGAGACGCTGCTCCAGAACTCCGCACGCTGCATGGCATCGACATACTGGGTAGTATCGCCGGTAGTGTAAGGACCATCGCTCTGGAAGAGAGGAGAGCTTACAATGTTATGTGCGATAGTCGTACCATCCGACGTAGAACCATCGGAGAAAGTGAAAATCAATGGCACGATATCGACGGGAATGGTGGTGGTGGCTGAACCCTTATGGGGATCAGTCCCAACCATGGTGTATGGGTAATTCTGACCGCCAGAAGTAAACGAGGAGGTCCAGGTCGGCAACGCTCCAGCAGCAGCGTTTGTGTAAGTTTGGGTCTCAAGCTTATGAAGAGGACGATAAGTAAACCGCAAACGATGAGGAGATTGGCTCTCCTGAGCGTCTGTCCTGGCAAGTGCTGTACCTCCTACGAAACAGATGGAGAAAAGTGTAAGGACGGTAAGCGTTAAAAATCTGGTCGCAAAGTGAAGTGTTTTCTGTCTTCTTTCCATGGAATAATGCTCCTCCTGATAAATAATTATGAAAGTTGCCATTCGCGTTCGAACCCTGACTCTGATTGCAGATGAGAAGCCCGTTGCTGGATACAATGTTAACATATGGACCTTCACTTCACTTTTTACCTGGCTTTACGACTGGTCACAAGCGCTGCTATGGTAATACAAGACCGCTTACTAGAAAATGTAATAGCGTATAGTTTAGTTTTTAAGAAAGTAAGAGCGGGAAATATATCTAAAGTGATGCTATTCCTGACCAATGAACCTTTCTCATAAGGGAGATGTAAATGACTATCACAAATTTTTCATACAAGAATTTACAGAAGATGTTACATAAGTTATGTTCGTGGAACAAAAAAGATTAGAGAAGACATATCCATAAGCGCTACTTCGGTGTTCGTGCCTGCTTATGAAATCTGCTACTTTATGCTCAATGCTCGTAAATTTTCATCTCAATGTACGTGAGTAACTCAGGGTGGTATAGTATATCAAAGATTAGATTTATTCATTAGAGGCAGCACTATGCAATCATCACAATTATCGGGTAGGCAGCGCTTTAATGTCGGATTTGTCGCGGGCCTGGCAGCAGGTCTGGTTGCCACAGGTCTGATGCTCCTGCTAAGCGTTACACTAGGAGGGATCTCGCTCCCCGAGGTCTTTGGTTCGGCGCTGACACAATTGATGCCACCCTCACTCTTCAATTTTTTGCATCAGCTTATCGGTGGCGATGCGAAACATTACCTTTTTTACTGTATCTTAGTCGGACAATGTCTCGTCTTCGCTCTGTGCGGTGGGCTGGGGGCTCTGCTTTTCGGATCGGCAAGGTTTGCCATGATGCATACATCAGGGCAGCTCGGTTGGTTGGATGGCTTGCTCATTGGCGCATTTCTGTGGTTGCTCGTCGGCTTCGTGTTCCTTCCACTGACGGGTGTTGGTATCTTCGGCGCTCTATTGGTGATCGGAGCTGTCAACTCGACGCTGAGCCTTGCCGTGGTGGGGGTAGTCTTTGGCCTGTTGTTTGTCGGGATCCAGAACTGGCTTATGCTCAGACGCTTGCAGAAGCAAGGGACCGCAACGGCTGAGGATATAGAAGATGGCAGATTTTTACGTCGCGACATGTTACGGAGTGGTCTTATATTGCTTGGTGGAGGTACATTAGCTGTGCTGGCGTGGCGTTTCATTGCTGGAACAGGAAGTGGTGTCTCCTTACCTGCGGCAGCTAATCTGGCTAATCGTTATAAGAACAAAGTGGTTCCACCACCAACGCCCAACTACGGGAATTTCCAGGCAGTAGCGCAGCTTTCCCCAGAGGTAACCTCAAACGGTCAGTATTATATTGTCTCCAAAAATCTCTTCTCCGATCCCGTTGTTGACGGTAAAACATGGCAATTAAACATACATGGCATGGTTGATCATCCCTACACTCTGAACTATAACGACTTGATGGCTCTGCCCATGAAGCAGCAGTATGAGTCGATGATGTGTATCAGTAACGAGGTGGGCGGCGAGTACATGAGCAGCGCGAAATGGGAAGGCGTGCCCTTGCTGGATCTGCTGAATCGCGCTGGCATCAAACCTGGAGCCACCAAAGTCGTGCTCTCTGCTGTCGATGATTATAGTGATAGCATTCATCTCGTCAAGGCGCTGGAACCAACCACGCTAGTCGCGGTGCGTATGAACGATGTGACATTGCCCGCTGGTCATGGTTTCCCCGCACGTCTCCTGGTGCCGGGCATCTACGGTATGAAGCATGTAAAGTGGATAAAAGATATCGAAGTTGTCTCGACGGATTACCAGGGCTACTGGCAGATGCGCGGCTGGAGCGACGCGGCTCCCATTCGTCTGACATCGCGTATCGATACTCCCCTGACTGGAGCAGTGATTCCCGCCAAAAAACCTACCTATATCGCAGGTGTCGCCTTCTCCGGCAACAAAGGTATCAGCGAGGTCGATGTAAGCCTTGATAACGGAAATACCTGGCAAACCGCAACCCTGAAACGCCCTTTGTCAAACCTTACCTGGGTACTGTGGGAACTGCCCTGGACACCGTCGAAGGGCGGACATACCATTATTGTGCGTGCTATCGATATGCAAGGCAACGTACAGGACCCGAACCAGGCACCACCGCTGCCCGATGGTTCAGCCGGCTACCATACCATCACCGTGTCAGCAAGCTAGGTTCCCTATTTGGAAACCCAATTTTGAGTCTGAATTAAAGAGATTCCTGGGTATTACTCTTTTCTCTCGGGCTGGTAGAAAAGGACCACCACCCCAGAAGGATGCGTCCTGGTGTTGACCAGTTTCAGCTTCACCCGGTCCTTGATGTCTTGAAAGAGAGGCTTGCCGCTGCCTAAAATCACCGGATGGACTAAGATCTGATATTCATCGATCAAGCCAAGATTGGTAAGGGTTCGCACCAGACTGGCGCTCCCGTAGATCACCATGTCGCGTCCAGGCTCCTGTTTCAGTTGCTCGATCTCTTCTGGAACGACCTCTTTCACCAGCCGTGAATTGTTCCACTCCACGCTTTCGAGCGTCCTGGAAAACACCAGTTTGCGCATCGCATTCAACTTGCGAGCGTATTCTTTCTCGTCTTCTGAGGCATTGGGATTGTCAGGAACATGGGGCCAGGAGCCAGCAAAACTTTGATACGTCACTCGCCCGAGCATGAGCGTATCAGCCGAACTGGCCAGTTCGTTCTCATAGGTGCTCATGGCTTCGTCGTAGATCTCCCCGATCCAATCCATTTCTCCGTTTGGGCCTGCAATGAAGCCGTCAAGGGTGACCCACGTGGTGGTAATAATTTTTCTCATGCTCTTCTCCTTCTCCTTTTATTGTTTATCGGATGGAGGTAGTATGACTCATTCAAAGGGCGTTGTCTTGTATAAAAACGGCATCTGCTCGGGTCGGCTTTTCTCTCGGAGCTGGGCAGGGGTTTGTCCGATGAGGTACGAGAGCGATCGGGTCAGGTGCGGCTGATCGAAATAGCCCGCCTCGAAAACGGTGTCCAGGATCGAGGCGCCCTGCTGTAAGAGATGCGTGGCGTAGCGGGCACGTTCGATTTGACGAGCCGCGCTCTGCGTCAGCCCGGTCGCCCGCAAGAAACGACGCTGGATGGTGCTCAGTGAGCAGTCTTTCAGCTGACCCTGTAAGGCGGCATCGACGATCGGCTCACGCGCCAGCAGGCCCTGATGTACCAGCCAGTCAACAAACGTGTCGGCATTGTCATAGTCAGGAAGTTGCCAGGCGGAGCCAAAGAGCCAGAAGGAGTTCCTCGAAACGGCGGGCAGGTTTACCTCTGCATCCACCAGCGTTCTGGTGGGCAGATGCGGCAGAAACGTGCCCAGCTTCAAGAGGATGCCAAGCCATTCCCCGTCCCCAGGACAGTCTCCAAGGGGTGTGGCTCTGGTTTCTGGCCCGCGCACCGTCATGGTGACCTTGCCCTGAAGTCTGCTCACCACCAGCTCGCAGCGGCTCGCGGCAATGGAGAGAAAAGGGGCAGCGCCCTCGCTATGGCAGCGCCAGACCCTTTCGACAAAAGGCGAGTCGGATGGTCTGTCCTCGTCAAAGAGAAGCATTTCACACTCCCTTGAGTTGACGCGCAGCGGTTCGGCAAATGCGCCGCCCATGCTGTGTTCCAGGCCTCACCTCCCATGATAGCACAAACGCTCTGATTTTCAAGCGTGAGCAGGCTTCTGGCAGGATGTAAATCCCAACATTCTGCGGCTCTCCCTCACTTCATGTGAAAGCTCGAGCATACGTAAAGAACGATCGGTCATGAAATGGCTTCACGTCGGATCTTCACTTTCCTGCCTCTGTTTCAAGCATTTCCTCTCAATTCTATGCCAGGGTGTTGCATGTATTAACTGCTACAGCGCCAGAGCTACGCTATGATAGCATATAATATCGTCGGTGAGCCATGCTCACTGTTCGCCCTTCAAGAACTCCAGCAGTAGCGCATTGACTGTATCCGGCTTCTCCTGTTGTACCCAATGTCCACTATCGGGAAGATGCCTGATCTGCAAATTGGGCACCCACAGCTCAAGTCCCCTGGTCAGTTCAATGCCAAGAGCAATATCCTGGTCACCCCAGATAAGCAGCGTGGGAGCGCTGATGGTTGTAGCGGCTTTGCTCACTCCTCCAACACCTAATGATTTGCGGAAGGTAGCGCGATAGTAGTTGATAGCAGCTCTAAGCGCTCCCGGCTTGCTCATGGCATCTCGATAGTGGGCTAAAACGTCCTGGGGGAAAGCTGATTTCTGTATTGCGCTCGCGTAAAGCATCTTGCCGATCATTGCGGCATGGCCCCGACCGAGAATGAATTCTGGTAGCCAGGGGATCTGGAAGGAAAAGATATACCAGCTTTTGCGTAACTGTTTAGCAGTACGAAGCTCGCGCATAAATGCACGAGGATGAGGCGCATTCAACACAACGAGGCGTTCTGTCATCTGTGGATATCTCTGTGCAAATGTCCATGCCAGCGCGCCCCCCCAGTCGTGGCCTACGATAATCGCCTTCTCCTGCCCCAACCCTTTGATCAGGCCCACAATATCGCGCAGCAATGTCGGGACGCTATACCCGGTATGCGGCTTATCTGTGTCGTTATAGCCACGCAGGTCAGGTGCGACTACCGTATAACCATGTTCCGCCAGGAATGGGATCTGATGGCGCCAGGAGTACCAGAACTCTGGAAAGCCGTGGAGTAGCACCACCAGTGGTCCTGTGCCTTGCGTGACATAATGCATACGAATGCCATTGGTGATGATATCTCGATGGTGCCATGTTTCTGTTGTTGTTAGCATAAAGCTGTGCTTTCTCATCCCACAATATAAAGAAGCACACAGGAAAGAAATCCACTTGCCTGTGTGCCTGGTATCTGTCCTTACACGCCCTTAGGATCATTATACACGATCGTACGTTTCACCTGTTCGATCAGGTCCGTTACAGGAATGCCGCGTGGGCAGGCGTCGCTGCAGTTAAAGATGGTGCGGCAGCGCCACACACCATCGCGTTTAGCCAGGATGTTCAGGCGCTCTGCTCCACCCTGGTCGCGGCTGTCGAAGATGAAGCGGTGGGCGTTGACGATAGCCGCCGGACCAACCCAGTCTGGATTGCCCCAGATGGATGGGCAGGAACCTGTGCACGCACCACACAGAATACACTTGGTGCCTTCATCAAAGATTGCGCGCTCTTCTGAACTCTGCAATCGCTCGGTTCCCGGCTCGTTGTCGTAGTTGATCAGGTACGGCTTGACCGACTTGTACTTCTCAAAGAACGGCTCCATGTCGACCACGAGATCTCTGATCACTGCAAAGCCCAGCATTGGCTCAATCGTGACCCTGTTGCCCACGTCGCGCATGAGTACCTTACAGGCCAGGCGGTTGCGCCCGTTGATACGCATGGCATCAGAGCCGCACACGCCGTGTGCGCAGGAACGGCGATAGGTCAACGTGCCATCCATGGTCCACTTGATAGTGTTCAAGGCATCCAGCAAGCGATCAATGGGATCTGCCTCGACACGAAATTCATCCCAATACGGCTTACTATCCCGCTCAGGATCGTAGCGCTTGATACGTATCAGTACGTTCATTACAATCTCCTCTAGTATTTGCGTTCTTTGGGCTTGAATATCGGATCGTCGATAAGGATCACGTCTTTGTAGTCCAGCCGAACGTCATGTACTTTCTCACCTTTAAATGCAAGTGTGTGCTTGAGCCAGTTGGCATCGTCGCGCTTCGGATAATCCAGGCGGAAATGTGCTCCACGGCTCTCCTGGCGTGCCAGCGCTCCGTGTATTGTTGCCTCTGAACAATCAAGCAGGAAGCCAAGCTCGATCGCCTCGACTATTTCGGTGTTATAGCGCTTGCCTTTGTCCTGCAATTGCACATTCCTGTAAGCAGCCTGCAAGCCAGCGATGCTATCAAGAGCCTTGCGTAGGCCACTTTCTGTGCGTTCAACGAAGACCTTATCATCCATCTCGTTCTGCATGGTTGAGCGGATATTGGCTGCCGATTCGCCGCCTTTGGAGCTGTACAGATGATCAACCAGTTCACGCGAGAATGCTTCTGGTTCGTTTGGCAATGTAACGTGATCGTTTTCTGCGATAAATTGCGCCATATGCTTGCCTGCACGACGTCCAAATACGATCAAGTCAACCAGTGAGTTCGTGCCCAGGCGATTTGCACCATGGACTGAGACGCAGGCAACCTCTCCAGCGGCGTAGAAGCCGGGCAATGGCGTCCACTGCGCATCAATGACGACACGTGCATCAATATCGGTCGGGACTCCACCCATTGCATAGTGCGCGGTAGGCTGAATCGGCACCGGCTCGGTGATTGGCTCGACACCCAGGTAGTTACGTGCGAAATCGGTGATATCCGGCAACTTTTCTGCGATCTTTTCCGCTCCCAGGTGACGTACATCCAGGTAAACATAATCTTTACCGTCGACGCCGTTACCGTCTTTAATTTCCTGTATAATACAGCGCGAAACAATATCGCGTGGCGCGAGGTCTTTCAGGGTCGGCATATAGCGTTCCATAAAGTATTCGCCTTTGCCGTTGAGGAGCTTACCTCCCTCACCACGGGCCGCTTCGCTGAGCAGAACGCCGACTTTGTAGATACCTGTGGGATGGAACTGGTACATCTCCATGTCTTCCAGCGGGATACCCCGGCGATATGCTATCGCCATGCCGTCACCCATACAGGCAAATGCATTACTGGTCACACGCCAGGCTCGTCCATAACCACCTGTGGCAAAAAGGACGGCCTTAGCATGGAAGGTATGGATCTCGCCTGTGCGAATCTCAAGTGCCACCACGCCGCATGCCTGCCCATCATTCATGAGCAGATCGAGTACCAGATATTCACTGAAGAAGCGTACCTGGTTCTTTACGGCATTCTGGTACATGGTCTGCAAGATCATATGGCCGGTACGATCGGCTGCATAGCAGGCGCGCCGTACTGGACCTTCGCCATAATTGCGTGTATGACCGCCAAAGCGCCGCTGATCGATACGTCCATCCGGCGTACGGTTGAAAGGCAGTCCACGATGCTCCAGCTCATACACAGCGTCGATTGCTTCGCGAGCCAGAACCTCGGCGGCAGGCTGGTCCACCAGGTAGTCTCCACCTTTCACGGTATCATACATGTGCCATTTCCAGTGGTCTTCTTCCACGTTTCCCAGGGCTGCTGCTACGCCACCCTGAGCGGCGCCAGTGTGAGAACGCGTCGGGTAGACTTTCGTGAGGACCGCGACGCTGGCATTGGGAAGCTGCATTGCTGCCATCAGGCCAGCCCCTCCAGCGCCTACGATAACAACGTCAAACTTATAGTACATAGCGTAATAACCTCGTTCCTAACTGTGTAAACACGTCGCGCCATGAGCGCCCGCAACGGGTTGGAAGTTGATCAGTGTGATCGTACCCAACATAAAGAACGTTACCAGGAGTACGGCTGCCAGCGACAATAGCAAGACGCGAGACCGTGCCGAACTGACGTAGTCATCGATGACGATGCGCAATCCATTCATGCCATGCGTCAGGGCAAGCGTTAATAGGAGCCAGTCGTAGAGACGCCAGAATGGATTGGCGTAGCGGAACGTTACAAACTGATACGTTGTGCATGCAACATCATTGCTTACATGCATAATGATCAGGTGTATGATAACAAGAAATATCAACAGGATCCCGGAGATACGAAAGAAGTACCATGAGGCGGTTTCAAAGCCGCCACTTGATGGGCGCTGACCAAAGCCATTAGAGACACGCAACATAAATATTTTCTCCTCCATAGGGGCGTATCTTACAACACCCGTTTCATCATGCCAGACCTTACGTGCAAACACTGCTAGTGTGTTTTTATCGTAAAGAACCACGCGACAACTGGTGCGAACAGCTTGGGCGCGAGCACGAAGTAGACGGTGGGAATGAATGCGATGATCGTGATTGCCACCACAACCACAAACATGGACCTCTGGTAGCGTACACCCTTGCTCCAGAAATCGATAAGCATGATACGCACACCGTTGGTTGCGTGCAGGAGGATGGCCCCGATCAGCGCCAGGGAGAGCAGGCGCACGATGATGCTGTCAAATAGTAGTATGCCGTCATTGTAAACCTGCGGGCCAAATCCAAGCAACGAAATATCAACGATGTGGATAAACAAAAATAGAAGAATACCTAGCCCTGTGATGCGGTGCAACAACCAGGACCACATGCCAGATTGACCTTTATACATCTTTTCCTCGCTTCTCGGGCAGGAGATGGGGGCAGGAGGCAAGGAGATAGGTGTAGGGACGCCCGGTCTCCCACAAAAATAATACCGCGGCGCTTTCCCTGCGTTGTTTCTTTGGCCTCCTGGCTCTTGCTCTCGCCCATTCTGACATCCTTGTGGGGTGCCGCTACATTGGACTGGCAAAAAAGCTGACTAGCCCTGTTTCTATCTGCATTCGGCTAGAAGCTGAATGCAAGATCTCCACCAGACAACGCCCTTTACGCCCAAACACCCCACCTGCTATATTGGCGTTGTATATATTATTATACTGCACAGTGTAAGGACGCGCAAACCATTACATATTAAAATTGTTGAGTATGTTCTGGCCTGAGAAGGTGTCTCTTGCTGCACTGCTACCATACCTTGACTCGTAGCGGCATGCTTTGCGTGTGCCGGACGTCTTTGAGTCCGGGAGGTGTTCCCCATTTGGGGCCACCCGGCACACGCAAGGCATGCCGCTACGAGTCTTTTGAATTGTGCTATTCGTATCACTTTCAATTTCGCTGGAAATAGTGTATAATAGGAAGGTACCAAAAAATCCCCATGCGCATACTGGCGTATGCCTGGGATGGGCAAACGTCATTCAGGGTGGGTTGTGTTTCGCTCCTGCAAAGGCAGACCTTTTACGGTATTTGCAGGAGTGTGAAAGCGCGACCCACCCTTTTTTATAGCATATCTATTTACTGTTCCGCTTACTACATTCGTTGAGTTCTGTAACCTCCTACGTAGTAATACTTGCTGAGATCAATCGTATTGCTATCGCGGCACTGGAAAAACGAATTGGATGGATGATATCATGTGCCACAAGCGGTCTTGGTAGGGAGGCGTTGTGCATACGCCACGTGGAATACCGAAAAAAACACATCTGGCAGCAGCGGAACAAGATGCAGGCCAGGCAATAGGACCTGCTGACCGACGAGCTACAGATCGGCAATGGAGCCAGAATGTGCAGGAATTTCAAAGTTTTTATCAGGAGAATCTTGGCCTGATTTATCGCTATATTTATAGTAAGGTTGGTAATCGGGAAGAAGCCGAAGACCTGACCTCGCAGATATTCATAAAGGCTGTGCGTAGTGTTGATCTTGAGCGCGGCCCACATAGCATGCAAAAATGGCTATTTCAGGTCGCTCGCACGACGATCGCTGACTACTGGCGATCGTACTATCGCATCTCCATCAGTTCCCTGGAGGAACTGCTCGATGCTGGCTGGGAGGGACCAATTGAAGAAGACGCTGTCGATACCAGTACGACACCTATGGAACGTGTGCAACGGATCTTACAGGCGCTTCCTGAACATTATCGCGAAGTGTTAACCTGCCGCTTCTTGCTCAATCTTTCGATCAAGGAGACGGCCTTGCGTCTGGGATTGACGGAATCGAATGTGAAAGTGTTGCAGTTTCGTGCACTTAAACGTGCTGCAGACATTGAACCTGTTGTAGAAGGGATTACGGGGACTCCCTGAAGCAAACTGTGATGATACTGGAGAAAAATGACTATGGCAGGCGAAGATCAGGAACGATTTGAAGATTATCTAGAACTCGAACGCTATATCGAGGAGTTGCAGGCTGGTCGTGTTGCTCATCCCCCCGCTGATCTAACTCCTGAGCGTGCACGCGTCTATCGTATGGCTGCGCTTTTTCGCTCTGCCTCTCCTGAAGCCGCCGAACCCAGCCCCGAATTTGCTGAGGCACTACATGCGCGTCTGCTGGCTATGGATGAAGAGGCTCAACAGGATCTTCCACAGGGACAGCCCCAGGTAGCTCGTCCCGAGCAGCCAGTTGTCGCACAGCAAGATAAGCAGGAAATACAACCATCGCCACAAATCAATCGCTCAGTACCAAAGAGGGCCCGTTTTGTGCCACGCCGTTCTCTGCTCGCTGGTGGTGCCGCTGCTGCCGCTTCCCTGCTTGTTGGCGCTGGGATCGGTGCTGCCATGGAGCAGGCAGGGAACAGCAAAGTAGCCAGTACAGCTACACCTACACCTACGTCGTATCCGTCTGGCACACCGATCGTACCCAATACTATCCCTACGAAGTTACATCTGGCTACAACCCTTACGAAACTCGGTAATGGTGCGGTGCTCTTTACGTCCGGTGCAGTGGTTGGTTATGTCATACGCAACAATGGTGATGAAGACTGGGCAGGCGAAAGTGAGGTAATCGCTATGTCTGCGTCCTGTACGCATATGGGCTGCATTGTCCAGTGGCAGGACTCGGATCGTCGTTTCCATTGCCCCTGCCATGGGGGTATGTTTACCGAGGATGGCGAGCCAGATAAAAGTGGTCGTATGAGTTATCTCGCAGCATTACCAAGGTTAGAAACGGTCATAAAGGGTGACGACGTTTATGTCGTCGTGCCTGATGTCAAATCTCTTTAAAAGTCCAGACCTGCCGTACGATTGACCTGCCCACTTTCCTCGTGTATACTCTCCCACAAGGAAGCGCGCAAGAGAGAGCCAATCACGTGCTCTTTTTAGATCCGCTCGCTGGATAGCGCATTATGAGACGAAAATTACTGATATTGGCTCAGGGCATTGTGTTCCTTATCATTATGGCCTGGCTGGGAACGATGCTCACCGAGGTTATCCCTCGTAGTCCCAGCGCTCAGGTACAGACCGCGCAGGCGGGTCCTTACAAAATCACTCTACAGGTTGATCCCAATCCTCCATCGACCACTAAACCCACTACACTTGCTGTACAGGTTGTGCACAGCGACTCACATCAACTTGTCACCAACGCACATGTCACAGTAGAAAGTAGTATGGAGACAATGGACATGGGCACCGATAGTGCCGATGCCCATGTCCAGAATAATGGTACTTATAGCGTTCCTGTGCAATTCTCGATGAGCGGTTCCTGGCAGGTACGCGTACTCATCTCCGTTTCCGGTTCCAAAGCCGAGAGCGCCGTATTCGAAGTGACGGCTCAATAAGAGCTGTACTTTGAATAAAAAAATGGGATGCTAGGGCTGGTCTGAGCGCACAACTTCAATGGTACAGCTAGTGATCAGTGCCCCAATTGCTCCGACGGCTGCCAGCCAGGGAGCAAGCAATGTACCTACGACGCCGACCGTCAGCGGAAATTCAACGACTGTGTGTCCTTCATGACGAATGATGATGCGACGTACGTTCCCCTGGTGAATAAGATCCTTCACCTTATCTGCCAGGTCAGAGCCTTTGACGGGTATTTCCTCCCGGTATTCCGGTCCTTGATTTGGATCTGCGTTTGGATTGTACTGAGCCACGAGTTGCATCCTTTCTTCTCTAGCCGAAAACAGCAATATTGTGTCCAAAACATCCTGGAGTCATGCTCAACGTTCTGAAACGAGAGCATTTTGAGCAACTCCTGCTGTCAGTGTGTCTTTTTCTAAGCGATTTGTCAAGTCGGCGGTTGTGGTTCCCTTGCAGAGAACCTTGCTCTTTTGGACCGCATACTGTATGCTGTTGTTCGCAGAAGCGCATTATGATGAAATAGGGAGCTGAAGAGATTCATGTCCTCCTTCCCGAACTGCATAAAGTAGGCGTTCTCAACTTCTACTTTCCTCATATCGAAGATGAGAGTTGGAACCAACAAGTATACGTTTTCCATAAGGGGGATCGCAGGAAAACATCACCTCCTCATCAGTACGCTCAGGCGTGAAGACCTCGGCTGCGCGGCACCTTCCACCTGATGATCTGCTCCTGGTTGCAGACAGCACAGACCAGTATCGCCGCTCCCGTTCGCTCTAGTGAAGCCAGAACCGCGTCTATCAACGCATCCGGCACATAGAGCCGCGTACCACAGGTCACACAATCCAGTTCCATATCAACTACCCCGTCGAGGCACGCAGGGTACTCCTTACTGATGCTGTTCTTCACGTGGGGTTTTGGATTTGTCATGGCATCCCTCCTTGCATTGATCATGGTCCCCGGTGTCCAGAGGCGCGTTGTCGCCCAGCAAGGTGAAGGCAAAACAACATCCCTCACCGGCCCTACCCGCGCTCTCCACCCAGATCGAGCCGCTCATCACCTCTACCAGCTGCTTGCAGATCGCCAGACCCAGCCCGCTACCAGGCTGCTCCTCGTCGTCGCATTCGGCAAGCGCACCAGGCGCTGTAACAGCCTGGGCTCAAGTTCCGGCATGATATCGGGTCCGTGATCGCAGACGCGTTCATCGGCTCTCCTTTCCCTGGTTCAGCCTGCTTCTGTGCTGGAAAGAGGCTCTTCGTGATATTTCCCCCTCTGGTAAACTTGCGGATGGTGTTTCTGCAGCCAGCGTTCGACGTACCCAACGCGCACGGGCCTCAGAGCAATGCCTGCTGCCATGCGTTCCAGCCGCACGAGCGCTTGCTGCGTCTCACGTTCCTCGCGGCACTGTATCTCGATTTCGAGAAACTCTCCCAGCCCTTGCACCCGATCCACGCATACGATCAGATCCTCCCGCGCATATTGTGTCCGCAGGTTCTCAATGTGGGCCATTTCACGCAGGCTATTCTGGGCAATCGCCTCGTGAACCGTCTTGGCATCCTGCCATCCCGGCAGAAAGCGGGAGAACAGGGCATTCATCTGGGACACTTGTTCGGGTTCTGGCACCAGCGAAAATGTATGCTCCGTACAGTGGGTATGGGCTGGCGCGGCCCGCTCATTGAACTTGCATTCCAGGTGTACCTGATTCCTCACGCGCACAAAGATGGCCTGGCTGAGCAGGCGGAAGTCCGCCGTATCGTAATAAACATCCGAGTTCCGCACCTGACACACGAACTGCATCTCTGCCACGCGTTGCTCTAGCTGCGGCCATGCTGCAGACGGAATCTCGAACTTCAGTTCTACCTCAATCATCTGATCCTCTCCCGCTGATGCGCAAGGCGCACCGCATCGGCTGAGGAGACGAACGCTCGCCCTCGCATCGGCTCAATCATCCGCGTCAGCCTCTGGAGACGATAGGGGTCCTCATAGCGCGTCCACGTCGGCGCGTGCGCTGACCAGGGGATCGTGCCCGTTCTCCTGGGAACCGTTGCGAGCGCGTCAGGTGGGAGAAAGCGCACGAATTGCCCACGTGCGTCGGCATAGAGGGGACCCACAATAAATCCCTCGCTCCCTGCACGCACTCCCTCTCTCACAATGCGCTCATATTCTGCATCGGGAAGAAGAGGCAACACTGGACGGATCGCGATGAACACGGGAATGTTGCCACGTACGAGATTGGCAACCGTGCGCATCCGCTCGACGGGTGAGGGCGTGTGAGGCTCTACCACCGGGGCAGATTCCCAGCAACTCAGAGAGACGAGTGCGCTGAGCGTCGTGTCACGCGCCTCCATCGTGCGGCTCAGCTCACTGAGTGCCGCGATGGTGGAATCTTCCAGCAGCGCTTTGGTGCTAAAGTTCACGTGCTTGCCCATCGCTGCCAGCTGGCTGAGCATCGCCAGACCGCGTTCGGGTTGGGCAAACGGATCACCGTCATAGCCAAACTGAATAGTCTCGAAAGGGGTATGCTGGGCAAACTCCCGCAAACGCGAGAGAATGTCTTCGGCTTCCACACGCGCCAGTCCCACTTCGCCGCCGCGCGTGTAGCAGTAGCGGCACCCGAAGGGACATGGTTCTCCCACGGGGACCAACACCCGATTCTGTTCCACTTTGAAAAGAATGCGCTGTTTCATGAAGAACCTTCCTGTCTAGCTTGTGAGCAGAAAGTGGCTCCCTGCTGGCGGCTCGCGCTTGATGCTGCTGGCCCGCGCGTGCGACCTGTTTGCCAGGTGATGGGCTTTGTCATGTACAAAGTATATCAGAGCAGATGGTAAAATCAAGACATATGGAAAGAATTCAGAAAATTGTAGCGTTTGTCCAGGGCATCCTTGTTTTTCAGACATCGCTACGCACTGCTCTTGTCTCAGACCATGGATCGGCTGGCGAGAATCTGGACAGGTTGCGACAAGGAGGGTATACTAGAGCCAACAGTTGACAATTGCCAGAAGTCTGGCGACGTGGGGTCGTTTATGGGGAAGGGGAAGACCGTTCCCCAGGACGGGGATCTGAAGTGGGTGGGAGTGCAGCCTGAGAGAGAACTCAAGACGCTTCCATGGACTGCCAACAAGCGGCCTCAGCCGACCGCCTTATCCAGCTGAGCGAACTCTCACCCGCAGAGCCGGGGAGCACTTGACTGAAAGGAGATGAGGGACGTGCCAGAGATCGTTCAAGGAAACGCTTCGGAAGCTCGACTGCTTGCCGATGAACGATTCCTCCGCAAGATTGCCTATTTGTACTATGAAGATGGACATTCCCAGGAAGCGATCGCAGACATCATGTTTTGTTCCCGGCAGATGATTGGCAAAGCCTTGCAGAGGGCGAGAGAGCGGGGAATTGTTCGCATTGCGATTGTTCCCGATCTGAACGCCGGGTACCTGCGCAATCTCTCCCGCGACGTGCGGACCCAGCTAGGATTGGAGGACCTGATCCTGGTCGCTGGTCGCAACATGAATACGATCGCTTCCGAGGATATCCTGGGAGATGTGGTGATCGAGATTGCGAACACGGCAGCCGAGTATCTCGATCAGTTACTCACCGATGCCGATATTCTCGCGGTGTCCGGTGGGAGAACCTTTATGCGAAATCTGGTCCGCTATACCAGGCCGACCAGAGTCTTGTCTCATCTGCAGGTGGTGGCGACCATTGGGTTTGTGGAGACCAGAACCAATTATGGGGATGCCAATTTGATTGCCCATGATCTTGCTGAAGCCTATGGAGCCAGTCACCTGTGGTTTCCCGCGCCCGCCTTTCTGAGGCATGAGGCACAGGTGGAGCAGGTGCATAACCTGCCGATTGTCAAGGAGGGCTATGACATGATGCATCGGGCCAGCGTGGTCGTCACGAGCATCTTTCCTCCGCACACCAACGAGGAGCTGGTCATGCAACAGATCCTCACGCAGCAGCAGCGCGAGGCGATCGAAGCGTATCAGCCCGCCGCCGATATCAATCATTGGGTGTTCGATGCCTCCGGCAGGTGTGTGAACGAACTGCTCGCCCCGCCTCCTTACTTCCTCTCAGGTCTGGAGATTCCCCGGTTAAAGGACAAGATCAAGCAGGGGGGCACCAAAGTGATTCTCCTCGCGGGAGGAAGTCCAGCATATATTCCCGCGATTCGAGCGGTCCTACGGGCAGAACTAGCGAATATTCTGATCACCGACCATGTGACGGCACAACTCCTGCTCGTGGGCGTCTGAGTCGAGGCAAGGGAACGAGCAGGCATGACGCGGTGCCGCTGTTCGCTCGCCTCGCCGCTCACCCCTTTGCCGAATGCGCCAACGTATGGTACACTTGTACCCAGGCAGGAAAATCACGGAGGCGACCCATCTCGCATGGAAATCCCGACCACGTAGAGACGTACGCCAATGGATGAAGAGGCAGGGACCAATGGGCAACACGTCCAGCACGGAAGCCCCGACCACATAGAGATGAACAGAACAAGGAGCGCAAGGCGATGTCTACCCCTCGTGATCCCCGTCAAGAGCATGGCGGGACCTATTTTGTACAGGATCGCTCCAATGAAGAAGAGCTCAGTCGTCTGCAGACCCAGGATCAAATGGTTACCACAAGCATGGGCGGGGTGCTGCCAGAGCAACCCGACCCGACGATCTTTCAGCGCGTGCTTGATGTTGGCTGTGGCACCGGGGGCTGGCTCATTGAACTGGCGAAAACCTCTTCGACCATCTCCCAGCTCGTTGGCGTGGATATCAGCCGACACATGATCGAGTATGCGCAAGCGCAGGCCGAAGCCCAGCAGGTCAGTGATCGCGTGCAGTTCCGTACGATGGATGCCTTACTGATGCTTGAATTTCCCACCGATTACTTCGATCTGGTCAATCAGCGTTTTGGGGCCAGCTATTTGCGCACCTGGGAGTGGCCCAAACTCCTGCAGGAGTTCCAGCGCGTGACCCGACCGGGTGGGGTGATCCGGGTGACAGAAAGCAATGTAGTAACTGAGAGTAGCAGCTCGGCTTTGACACGTCTCAATCAGGTGTTTCTTGAAGCGTTCTACAGATCAGGACACATCTTTACCCCGGGCAGTAACGGGGTGATAAGCCAGCTTGCTAGCCTCCTCCACCAGTATGGACTCAAGAACGTGCAGACTCATGCCCATGCGCTGGAATTTCGCGGGGGGACTGTCGAAGGACAACGCTTTTATGAGGATGCGAGGCTGGGAGAGACACTGTTGCCTTTCATCCGTAAGTGGACTCGGTTGCCTGAAGACTACCAGACACTGCGCCAACAGGTATTCAGCGACATGCAGCAGCCAGACTTTGAGGCCACCTGGAACCTGCTCACCGTCTGGGGGAGGAAAACCCTGAAACGCACGAAAGCAGTGCCAGCCCCTGAGGTGTGAGGAAATCATCATGTCACTCTAACATGTATCGGTTTGCTTCCCCAGGCGGTGATCGTCTGATTGGTGACAACAAAGTCCGGCTGCTGCATCTCAGCAAGCATCTGCTCATAGAGCTCTTCGTAGTTATCGGGCACACGGCTCCATTTCCTCAGAAAAGGCAAATTGGTCCGAAAGAGGTACCTCATATCCTCGAAGAAGAGCTGCCCCTCGACCGTGCCGGTTCTGATCTCTGGTCGATAGACACGTACTTGCACGTTTTGCAGATTCTGCTGCTTGAGCAGGCCCGCCAGGTCTTCGGCGACCCCATTGGCCTGCGAGCGAAAGTATTTTCCCGCCCGATTGTACGCTTGAGCAAGCAGACGAAAAAGACAGAGCAGTGCCGGGCTACTGCTTTGATCGGGTAGATCGGCATCCGTTAGCCGGATGATCCCACCGGGTCGGGTCACGCGCTGGAGTTCACGCAGCACCTGGTGCCACTCCCAGGTGCGCAGAAAGCTGAGGGCAAAGCGCATATTGGTCAGATCAAACAGGTCTCCCGAGAACTCAAAGAGACGCAGGGCATCCATGAGGCGAAACTGCACGCGATCACTCACCTGCTGGGCTTCGGCCTCTATGCGTGCGGCCTCGATCATGCGTCTGCTGATATCGACGCCAACGAGCTGGGAGATGCTCGGAGCAGTTTGCGCCAGTTCAATGAGCCATCCTCCAGCGCCGCACGCCATATCCAGCACGTGATGGAAACGTGTTGGGTCGGGCTGCTCAAGCAAGACCCCACCAAGTGCGACTGTAATCATGTGATCTTGCAACTGCAAACGCCGCAGTTCTTCCGGATTCGAACGATCCTGGACCACGTAGGTGCTAGGACGCTCTTGAGAGGGATCGGGGGAAATCGCCATAGCCATGAACTCCTTCTTTTCTTCTCTCTTCGCTTCTTAACCATTGATCGCGCACGCTGTTTCCTCCCCAATGATAACGAGAGTCCATGCGTAATCCGGGCTGCTTTACGCATCAGTTTGGATGGTCAGATGGAACCCCTTGCTAGAGCGGCGTACTCCCCCAGGCGGTCAGCAGGCTCCAGGTTGCCACGAAGTCCAACTGCTGCATATCGCTGAGCATTTGCTGGTAGATCTCCTCGTAGTCCTCCGGCACACGTATCCACTTGCGCAAGAAAGGCACTATGGTTCGATAGAGGAGCCGGAGATCCTCAAAAAAGAGTTGCCCTTCGGGGGTATCGGCGCGATATTGCAGGGTATAGGCTCGCGTTTGCACCTGCTGCAGCCCATGCTGGCGCAAGAGGCGGTCCAGTTCGCTGGTCACGCCGTCGTTCGTGGGAGTAAAGGCGTGTCCTGCCCGGTAGAAGGCTTGCAAGAAAAGTTCAGAAAGGCGCGTGAGGGCTGGCCTGTTCCCCACTACCATCACCTCGGGTTCGGTGATACGCACCACTCCCCCCGGTCGAGTCACGCGCTGGTACTCTTGCAGGAGCTTGCGCCAGTCCCAGGTGCGCAACCAGCTGGTCGCAAGGCGGTGATTGACCAGGTCGAAGAAAGCGTTAGGAAATTCGAGCATGCGCAGGGCATCCGCGACGTGAAACTCCACGCGGTCGCTGACCTGCGCGGCTGCGGCCTGGGCGCGGGCATACTCGATATATTTGAGGCTGACGTCTACGCCGACAAGTTTGGTGCAGGTCGGCGTGGTTTTCGCCAGTTCAATGAGCCAGCCACCGGTGCCGCAGCCAACGTCGAGCACGCGCCGGAAGGCGGTCGGGTCGGGCTGCTCGGGCAGCACGCCTCCCATACCGGCGGTGGTGATGTCATCCACGATTTGTAAACGCCTCAGTTCCTCTTGATTGGCACGATCCTGAACAAAATAGGTGCTGGGCCCCTCTCGTTTGGGTTCCGTTGGGGTAGGCATGGCCTTGCGCTCCTTACTTTCCTTCGTGACATGAGTCCTGTCTTTCTATCGACTTCACAGGGAACTCATTTGTTCCCTATTATACCGGAGCAGAGGACATCCGTCCAGCGTCGTTCAACCAGTTTGCAGAGACCGCTTGAGGTGTGCAACCACTTCGGAAAAGCAACGAATTGCAGCTCACTGATCACATCACTGCGCAACTCCTGCTGGTCGACAATTAACCAGATCAACTATGTTCTGCTACAACAGTTTTGTTCCCTGCACACACCAGAACGTCCAGGTGCCGTAGAAATCTGCTTGCACCATCTCGATGAGCATGCGTTGGTGCAGTTCCTGTACTTCCTTCTGCGTACAGACGCCAGCGTTGGACAACAATGGCAGGATATTTTTAGAACTGATCTCTGCGTTCATTCTGAGATCGCTGTAGGCATCGCTTCCATAGAAAAAGTGAATGGGGTAGGAGGAGTATGTGATCGTGTGAAACCCCGCCTGTCTGAGCAGGTTGGGCAGGACCGCCGACATGCCAAAATTCGTCCCATCAGGCGAGAAGCCATACCCCACCTTCCTTATGAACTGTGCGGTATGCCTCCCCAGTTGTTCAAAAGCGGGACTCGTCGTGCGTCCAACATCATCACATTCGATGAGTCGAAGCACTCCGCCTGGCCGAAGCAGACGAAGGCATTCTGCCAGGACGGTGGCCCATTTCTCCCTGAGCAGCACTGCAACGAGCAAACGGGCGTTGATCAGATCAAAGGAGGCATCTGCAAAGTCGAGCGGCTCAGTGATGTTCATAACCCCAAAGCTTACATTCTTTAGCCCCTGTGACCGTGCACGGGCATTGGCATAGTCAATCATCGTTCGGCTGATATCAATACCCGCCACCTGCATATCGGGATACGCGTGGGCCATATCCAATGCCCAGCCACCAGGACCACAAGCAAGGTCAAGCACAAAATGGTATGAAGAAGGATCACTGATCCCAACACATGGGCCGCCCATCTGACGTGTGAGAACGCGATCCAGGTTGATGAGGCGAGCCATTTCCTCAGCGCTCTCAGAGTCAAACACATAGGTGTTATTTCCAGGCGGAGTATTAGCTTCGCGCATATCTTGCTCCTTTGTCTTCCATTCAATATTCACTACACACCATTCTTTCTTATACCTTTTTTTATTCTATCACGCAAGTTGCTCTTCTACAACTTACTGCATGTTTCATTTTAATTGCGTCAGCTCTGCATCAGCACCTTTTTCCTGGTGGTAACCACTTCCCAAACTTTTTGTGCAAGATCAACAAAAAACTATCCCTGTTCCTATCGTAAACGTAGCCGGTAGCAACATAATGGTTGTGCACTACCTCGACACTGGCTCCTTCCTGATAATTTGTCTGAGCCTTTCACAGAGGTCATTAATATGAAATGGCTTTAAAAGAACACCATCACATGCCAGGTGGTCATGATTACTTTTATCTACGGTAAGCAGGATGGTTGGTGGGACAGGTACAGGAGCATTCCAATCAGCGTGGAGGCACGTTAAAAAGCTGGTCCCATCCATCACAGGCATGAACAGATCAAGGAGAATAGCTACAGGGCACTGTCCTGCATGCAGAGCGTTCTTCATCCACTCTAGCGCCTCCTGCCCATTTGTAGTGCAAACGGGTTGATACCCCTGAAAGTGAAGCATCCAAGAAAGCATATCTAGTATGGATGGTTGGTCATCGATTACGAGAACTACAGGACGTTCTGCGCTTTTCTCTTCTTCAAAAGTCTGTATCAACTGCATAACCATCTTGCTCATGCCGCCTTCTCTTTTTGATCTACAAGGGCTACAGCATCCGCTGATGAGTGGAAGGCGCGCCCTCCTTTCCGCTCGATCATCAGGAGCATTCTCTGGAGGCGATCTGCTTCTTCGTAACGCCTCCATATAGGCGCATGTGCAGACCAGGGTACAGTGCCGATCCGGCTCGGGACCTTCGCAAGGACCGTGCGTGGAATGAAACGCACGAACTGCCCACGTGCATCGGCATAGAGTGGCCCTAGAATAAATCCCTTGCAGCCTGCGCGCATTCCTTCATCCACAATTCGTTCATACTCGTAATCGGGAATGTGCGGCAACACTGGTCGTACTGCGATGAAGACAGGAATATTGATATGTGTGAGATTCGCAACGGTTAGTATCCGCTCAGAAGGGGAAGGTGTATGAGGCTCTACAATAGATGCAGAATCCCAGCAGCTAAGAGAGACCAATGCACTTAACGAGGTTCCCGCCCCTTCCATATAGCAACGAATATCGCTGAGCGCGTCGAGAGTAGAACCTTCGAGTAAGGCTTTCGTGCTAAAGTTGACGTGCTTACGCATTGTTGCTAGCTGTTTCAGCATGGCTATGCCGCGCTCGGGTCGGGCAAAGGGATCACCATCATAGCCAAATTGAATCGTTTCGAATGGAGTTCCACTGGCAAACAATTGGAAACGAGAGAGGATGTCCTCCGCGCTGACGCGTGAGAGCCCTACTTCCCCTCCTCTAGTATAGCAATAGCGGCATCCAAAGGGACAAGGCTCACCAACAGGGACGAGGACACGATTCTTTTCCGCGGTAAACAGGATTCTTCTCTCCATGCAGACTCCCTTATTCATTCCAAACATTGAACTATTGAATAAACCTCCAGGAGCCTTTACTGCTACTATCGGTTGGCTGCTACCATGAAGCCCTCATCCAACATGCTCTAAGTTAATTATAGTGAAACAAAAGTTAATTGCAAGACATTTTATAAAATTTGTTAAAAATGTAGCATTTGTCGGATAAATGCGAGATCTCGATGAAATGTTAGAAATTCGGAAATATTCTGACACCTGCTCGATATTATCATTATCGCGACGACCTGAAGGGAAATTGCCTTTTTTATACCGAATGTCCTCTTGCAGCGAAAAAAATAACATATGCCCATGACAAGTTCCCGTGGCGGCACACGCAAGGCATGCCTCTACGGGTCAACATGGGCCCCTGGAAGTGCACCGATATGTCCTACCATATGCTATACTTTATAGCGTACGGTGGCTTTTAGCAGGGCTTTACACCCTATTCGAATGGCTTCTCACGCTCAAATCATTCCGCCAACGTTCGTCAAAAACCGCTTTCTAGTGCGGATGGTCGTGGGTAATGGTGTCAAAAAATGAAGCCTCATCTTTCGGCTCAAGCTCAAGAACCACCATTACCAGAATTTGAGAACCACCTCCACTTCGCTCAGCAGTGAAGTCTTGGTGACAGATCGTCTTCAACCGGGAAGCTATCCAGGAAGGTGCAAGCAAACTGCACCAGTCGGTACACATCAGCGAAGTTGGTGACCAGGCCGAGCGAGATCCGTACCGCGCCACCACTTTGCATCCCAAGATCAGCCAGAAACGCGTCCCAACTCATTTTTCCCTCCTCCTGAAAAAGTTTTGGTAACAGGTCCTTCGACTCCTCTTTGAAGATCTTCTGCAAGGCTTCTTGCGAGAGGTGGAAGGCCACTTCACCCGCGCCTGGATTACAAAAGCAGCCCGTACGCAAAGAGAGGCGAGATGCACTGGCTCGTCGCTCCACCACCCGCTCATCGACGATTGCCCCATCAGGGTCAAGGAAATTGAGCGCAATGGTTCCACCACGATGGTGATTGTTTTGAGGACCGTAGACCTGCACCAGTGGGTTCCCGTTGCTATGGTGCAAGGACAAGAGCGTTTCGAGTAGCCAGCCTGTCAAGCACGTGACCCGCTGGTGAATGGTCTCCATCCCAATCGTCGTGAGGTGTCTCAGGCCGATTTCTACAGCAGGAAGATTGAGATAGTTGAGTGTCCCATCCTCAAATGCTTCGCCGTCTTTGAGTAAGACATACCCATCGCCTTGCACCGAGGTCCCCCAGACAGTGCCGCCCGAAAACCAGGGACGCTTCAACCGGGCAAGAGCGGCTTTGCGTGCCAGCAGACAGCCGATCCCGGTTGGATAGCCAAACATCTTGTAGAAGGAGATGGGGACAAAGTCGGGGTGCCACCGGGAGAGGTCCAGGCGATTGGTCGGCACGAAACAGGCGGCATCCATCAGCACATCCCATCCTCGTGCCTGAGCTTCTCCGATCCACTCCAACGGATGCTGAACACCCGTGAAATTCGACTGCGCTGGATAGGCAAACAAGCGAGGTGCGTCATTGGGCTCCTGCTCAAGAAACGAAAGGTGCAGAGCTTCATCGCCACGAAGTTCTGGCGAGATCACAGGCAGGTAGGTCACCCAAGCTCCTTTTGTCCGCGCGAACTCGCGGATGCCGTTGACAGAATTGTGGTTATCGAACAGGAGCAGAAACTGCCCACCGGATCGAAAGGGATAGGCCTCACCGACCAGCTTGAGAGCGTGCGTGGCATTGGCGGTGAAAATGACCGTATATTCATCAGGAGAAGCACGAAAAAATTCGAGCACGAAGGCGCGCGCCCGTTCGTCCAGTTCGGTCGTGGCGCGGGAGGTAGGATTGAGCGAGTGCGGGTTGCCAAACACATTGTGACGCAGCAGCTCGAAATGTTCGCGCAGTTGTGACTCAGCATAGAGTCCCCCTCCTGTGTAGTCAAAGTAGAGGTGTTCCAGTTCGTCCAGCCGGGCGTACTCTGTCGTCCGCAGTGTATCTAGGATGGACGTGCTCTCAAAAGCAGGAGAGGCACGCCGGAACGCCTGTTCCGCATGGTGCATAGCCAGAGAATCAGCGTGCGGAGAACTACCTGTATCTCCTGAGCATTCGCGGCGCATGAATTGGCCCCTTTCATCAAAGGAGAAAGAAAGAGATGTTTTTCTTCTCCATTCAATAATTCGAATTAACGCATATTATGCTCCTCTCTCACCGTAGCAGATGAGCTTCACTACACCATCACAAAGTCTCCGGAGAACGTCACAGCGTCATCACAAGGTGCTCACGCTGTGGATGAAGAGGAAGAAGGGTTTGCTGCCAATCCTTGTTCCTCAAAGATGGCGCGGAACTCGTCGATCTTCGAACTGCCGATCGTATTCTGATAGCGGTGAAGCGTCACGCGGTATTGGACGCGATCCGGTCGGTAGTAGCGCTCCTGAAAGTAGACCGATTCGTTCCTTGCAGCACACGAGAGCCGCTGCATGACGAGCAAAGGAGCTCCTCTCTCCGTTTCCAGGAGCGCTGCCTGTTGTGCTGTTGCGACTGCCGCGGTAATGGTAAAGGTTCCGGTGAGAATGGAGATCGCATAGCGCCGTTCCAGCACCTGGTAGATCGTTTCTTTCGTCAGATCAACCCCGACCAGCAGTTCACCGAAGCGCAAAGGTAGCCAGGTCATATCATATGCAATGGGGCGATCATCGGCCAGACGCACACGATCCACCCGCACCACTTCGGTCCCGGCTGGAAGCTGCAAGGCTCTGGCAACCATGGGAGGCACTGGCTCATGGACGAACGCAAGCACGCGCGATGAGGGGTGTTGACCAGCACGCTCCATGTCCTCCACAAAGTCCGTCAGGCGGAGCAGTTCTTGCTCGATACGCGGCTCGGCAACATACGTTCCTTTGCCATGCCGACGCATGACTAGTCCTTCCGCCTCCAATTCATCAAGTGCCTGGCGTACGGTGATCCGACTCACTCCATATTCACGGATGAGCTCTGGCTCCGAGGGAAGGCGGTCCCCAGGATGATAGGTACCTTGTTCAATAGCGGCACGTAAAAGCTGGCTTAATTGATGATATAAGGGAATGGGTCCAGCATTCAGGTGGTGATGTGTCACGCGACTCCTCCGAGTTTCAAACAGTCTTCATCTTGTCATATCTTGTCATATCTTGTTATGTCGACATATTGACATTGGATTGTTTCTATCGTATCATATTCTTACGACAAGTTCTAGAGTACGCAGCAGTATGTGAGGACATACCCAGGGAACTCTTCCTGGTAGATGAAAGGATCAAAGCAGATGAAGATCGAGCAATTTGTGGTGGAAGGATTGGGACACCAGTCCTACTTCGTGACTGATGGTGAGAGTGGAACGGCGGCGATTGTTGACCCACGCCGCGACATTGATGTCTATCTGCAAGCGGCAAACCGCGCAGGTGTTCGGATTACACACGTTCTGGAAACGCATGTTCATAATGACTACATCTCTGGTGGACGAGAACTGGCAGCACACACGGGAGCGACTATCGTTGCCAGTGCCATCGATCCGCTGCACTATGCCTATCAGCCCGTCCACGAGGGAGATCGCTTCACGGTCGGATACCTTCCTTTTCAGGCACTCGCAACACCGGGCCATACACCTGGTCATACCAGCTATCTTCTCTGTGAGGAGGGGGGAGAGGTTCCCAAGGCACTCTTCAGTGGGGGCAGTTTGCTTGCAGCCAATGCAGGCCGAACTGATCTGTTGGGTGAAGGGATGATGCTGACCCTGACACGTCAACAGTATCATACACTGCGACGTCTGCTTGACATCTTGCCAGGACAGGTGCGTGTCTATCCGACACACGGGGCCGGTTCATTCTGCATGTCGACCAGTTCTGATTCCGCTCGTTCAACCACGATTGCCCAGGAGCGACTGGTAAACCCTGCCGCGTTAGCAAAGAATGAAGATGAGTTTGTGAAGCGGCAGATTGCAGGGTACTCCGTCTATCCGGCCTACTATAAGCAGATGGGGCCAACCAACCGACAGGGACCGCGCATCCTCGGAACGCTTCCCACTCCTCACAGCCTGTCTCCGCAGATGGTCCAGGCCAATCTGGAACATGGCATGCCGCTGATTGATGGCCGCCGCCGCGATGCGTTTGCACGTGAACATATTCCTGGTTCGATCAATATTGAACTTGATAGCGCATTTTCGACCTATGTCGGGTGGATTCTGCCCTTTAACGTGCCGTTGATGATAGTGATTGAGGACGAAGCGGGACGACGTGAAGCGGTGGTTCAGCTCATCCGGATCGGGTACGAACGTGTCGAGGGCTACCTGGATGGTGGCATCTCTGCATGGAAAGCTGCGGCACTGCCAACGAGCCAGTTTGAGAGTATGGACATCGAAAGTCTCTTCAAACGTGTATCGCGTCATGAACCATTCCTGGTCTTGGATGTGCGACGTCCTGACGAATGGCGCGAGGGCTATATCCCTGGAGCCTCTCATATTCACGTTGGTGACCTGGCGTGGCGCATGCATGAACTGCCCAAAGACCAACCCATAGTGACGGTCTGCCGTACTGGGCATCGCGCCGAAATTGCTGCCAGCATGATTGCTGCAACCGGGCGTGAGGTCATCGCAGTACGCGGCGGCATGGAAGATTGGGAGCGTCTGGGATTGCCAACCATCGTTGGCACAGATGGAACCACTGCTCCAATGATGGGGCATGACCACACCCATGCGCATCCGTAAGAACCTACCAGAAGGCTCAGGAAGAAAGGTGATTGGCGATGGAAACGGTAACATTCCTTCAGCAGGTCCTGGTAGTCGTCTCAGGTCTGTGTGTTGGCTTTACCCTGGGATTGATCGGTGGTGGAGGTTCTATCCTAGCCGTGCCGCTACTTCTGTACCTGGTGGGATATCATAACCCGCATGTCGTCATTGGCACCACAGCGGTCGCGGTGGCAATCATCGCCTATATCAACCTGATTCCCCATTGGCGTGCCGGGAATGTACGCTGGAAGCCCGCCCTGGCCTTCGCCTTTCCGGGCGTTCTTGGGGCTGCCATTGGCTCGTTCCTTGGCAAACTGGTTCCCGGCAAGCAATTGCTGTTTCTCTTTGCGCTCCTGATGATCGCGGTTGCATTCTCGATGCTGCGGCCCCGCAAAGAACAGGCGAAGCAGATACGCTCGGGCTGGTCAATGCTGGCCTGGACCCTTCCGGTGAGTTGTGCGGTCGGCCTGCTCTCAGGCTTCTTTGGCATCGGAGGAGGTTTCCTGATCGTCCCTGGACTGATGTTCGCCACGGGCATGCCCCTCCTGAATGCAGTGGGCACATCTCTCTTCTCTGTGGGCATGTTTGGGACCACCACCGCGATCAGCTATGCCGTGTCAGGATTGGTCAACTGGCTCATCGTGATCGAATATATTGCCGGGGGATGTGCGGGCGGCATCATTGGTGCCCGCCTGGTCTTCTCTCTGGGAAAAAGAAAAGCGCTCCTGGCCCAGGTCTTTGCTGGGGTTGTGCTGGTTGTCGCAGCGTACATGCTCTTTATGAATATCTCGTCTCTGCATCTGTAACGATGCCCAGTGCCTATGCCCCTCCTGGTGTACAGAAACGTGATCAGTTTGTGACCAGGAAGTCTTCCGTTGTGATAAGAGAGTGATCCCTTTGCGGTACAGTCTCTCCAGTAAGATAACATTCGCTCATTCGAATATTAGAATGAATAAGACGCAGAGAATTCTTTCACTGCAACAGAGACGAAACGGAAAAAACATCGTCAAGAGAGGAAAGCATACATGGCATTGATTTCACCTGTCTCTCGTGGACACGACTGGTAGGAAATCATATTAACATATAAGGAGTAAGCTATGGGCGAGAAGATGACAGCAACGGTACAACTCGAAGCCGAAATGCGCTTTGGTGCTGAAAGTGGATCGGGCCATCATTTGACACTGGATGCAACTGAGCAGCATGGAGGGAAGAATGCCGGGTTCGTTCCTATGGAACTGCTCTTAGTGAGTCTGGCAGGTTGTACCGGGATGGATGTGATTTCGATGCTGCGCAAGATGCGCCAGCAGGTCACCGACTACAAGATCCATGTTGAGGGAATACGAGCCGAAGAGCATCCCATGGTGTTTGTGGAGATGACGGTCGAGCATGTGGTGACTGGTCATCACATGCAACCGGAAGCCGTGGCACGTGCCATTCAGCTTTCCGAGGAGCGCTACTGTGGTGCAGGCGCGATGCTTGGGAAAGTCGCTCATCTCACCCATCGTTTCACCATTGTTGAAGCGGAGGATGCGTCAGGCCCTAGGACACCACCGATTTCGTGAACGTGGTCACAGAGAACCAGTTATAGGGAGGCAGGAGGAGCGCTCCAACGGCAAAATGTGGTCGTTGGGCTGATCCTCTGTCCCCTCCTCATCATAGGGGTTGCTCCATGTGCCGTCACAAGCACTGCCACAACTACCTTACTGGCTGTTCACATGGGAGCAACTGACTTCATTTCTTCTCTTTTTTACTGACCGGGAGCCGCTGACGCATCCAATTGATCATCCCGCCCGTGAGATTCTCCACCTGGGAGAAACCTGCTCGCTGTAATATCTGAACGGCGCTACGACTGCGACTCCCACTGCGGCACACCATTATCATTTCTTGTGATGCATCCAGTTCCGCGAGCCGTCTGGAAAGCGTTCCCAGAGGAATAAGAATCGCTCCAGGAATAGAGCCTTCGCTCCATTCATACGGCTCACGAACATCCACAATGACCGCCCCGGCTTTCTGCTTCGCCTGGGCGTCCTCAGGGGTAATCTCGGCACTGTGGGTCGGCAATATCCACACGACTGCCCACTCCTTCTGCTCGCACGACGACATTACAGGGCAAGAGCAGACCTATCTCGGGCTCCTGCAAGAGCGCACGATGTGCCAGGGCGGGATTGCAGGCCCCCAGAATCATATAGGGCTCCATCTCCGCATTCAATTTCTCGTGGAGCGTTTGACGCACATCGATCTCAGTCAACACACCGAAACCCTCGGCTTTCAGAGCCTCCTTCACCCGTGGAAGTGCTTCTTCATAAGAAAATGGGACGCTGATACCAAAGCCATATGCTGTATTCATGATCAATCCCCTTCAAAGAAATTTTCCTCTGTGTGATCATCGTGCATTGGTCTGATGGAAACGACCGTTTCCGTTAGCGAATGCGTCAGCCACCCGAAGGCGCACAGGTGGACGAGGCGGACGGCGTCGTTCTCTCGACCGTGGCGAAGGTCGAGAACAGCTTGCGCGCCTCTCCTGTCCCACAATGAGGACAGAGAACGGGTGCATTTGCCTCGCTAAAGGAAACCATGCGCTCAAAGCGTTTCTGACAGCGTTCACACCGATATTCGTAGATGGGCATACTCATTCCTCCTCCGATGAGAGAGACTGCGCTGCTAACGTTCCTTGTTGCATCAGCCGCTGGAGCATGACCTCCCGCGTAATCTGACAGGCTTCCAGGATACGTTGATTCGCCAGAGAGTAATGGATCTCGGTTCCACGACGCTCAGCACGTACCAGTCCTCGTTGTCGCATGACGGCGAGGTGCTGGCTGATCTTCGACTGCCGCTGACTCGTGATCTCGGTCAATGCTTTCACAGGTCGTGGTCGCTCCCCAAGCAGGTGAAGGAGTTCCAGACGGGTTGGATCCGCCAGGACATGACAGAGATCGGCTTGCAGTTGATAGAGTTGCCATTCTCGTTCTCGTTCCATCATTTCCTCCTTCATTTAATTCGAATATTCGATTTAGTGAATATTTTAACACATGTGAGAGAATATGTCAAGCCTCCTCACAATTCGGTGATCAGATGCCTGCTGCACATCCTGGCGCATCACGATCACCTGTTTATGTCCCGTTGCACTCACCTCTACGCCACAGATCAGGACGCCGAACGCATTTCTTCGCATCGCCTGCCTGGGAACACACGCGATATGTCCCAGTATATGCTATACTTTAGATAAGCTTTACTAGCAAAATGCCCATTGCTATGCACGCGTAGTTTGATATAAAAGGAGTACCCAATGATCCTCTCTCGTTGGAGGAGTTTGTCTATAACGCTTGCCACTCTATGCCTTGTCCTGTTGCTCCTGGTTGCATGTGGCGGAGACACTCAAAAGGCTCAGACAGCGCCCAGACCCACACCATCACCTTCGCCAACACCGACGCAAGGACAACAGATCCTTGAGCAGACAGCCCACGCTCTAAACTCTGCAAAAACATTAAGAGGCATATTCAATCTCACAATTACCGGTCAGACGATTAATGGAACACTGAAAACTGAAATATGGAATGTCGCTCCAGCTAAAAATCGTACTGAAGTACACCAATCGACCATCTCACAGGTTCCTTCGGGAACTGTGACTGTAACCGATGGTAAAACGATCTGGCAGTACAATCCTGTAAAGAATGTGGTCTATAGCGGACCGGCCCAATCTGCTAATAATGGTACGGGGAACTTCAGTAACAATGGTCAGGGCCAGTTTGTAGTGACGCTGGTACAAAACGTCTTCACACACAGCGCTGGCACTTTGAAATCTTCGACTGCTACGATGAACGGTCATGCCGTGTATGATGTAGGGGTTGTGCCTCAGAGCGATGCAGCAACTGCTACAGGACCTGGTAACTTTAGCTATTCAGGCCATGTATATGTTGATAGAGGAACGCAATTGCCAGTCAGAGTAAATCTGAATATTCAGGGGCTGGGTACTGTGCTCCTCGATCTGCCCCAATTGACACTCAATCGGCCCATTTCAGATAGTACCTTCACTTTTGCCACACCTGCTGGAGCTAAAGAATTGCCGTTACAACAGGCGACGCAAACGGCAGATCTAATCTCCCTGGCGCAGGCGCAACAGCAGGCCGATTTTCACCTGTTGAGCATTTCTGGTGACCAGGCTGATTATGCACTGCAAGGCGTCAATATCCTGGGCGCGCCTGGCAGCCAGATCTACACGCTCCATTACATGAAGGGCAGCACGAACTTTACTATTGCTCAAGGCAAGCCACTGGCAAATCTTTCTGCAAGTAATAGCCAGCGGATCAGTCTGCGCGGTACTACTGCATTCCTCTCCAGCCAGAACGGTAACAACGTTCTGACCTGGACTGAGAAAGGTGTTGGTATCAACATCACCGGGCCTTTGAGCAACGACCAGCTTGTAGCTATCGCAAAGGCTTTGACATGAGCACGCTAATTTGCCAGCGTATCTTTTACCACAGAAGCCAGAGCTTTGATAAACAATGGCGATGTATTAAGTGACTCGATACGCGCAAACTGAATCCCATGCGCCTCTGCTTGCTCACGCGCACCAATCTCGATATCGTAAAGAATCTCTAGATGATCGGCCAGAAACTGTACCGGAGCAATCAGGACATGGCTCCGCCCTGCTGCTTTTAATTGGGGCATGACATCGGCGAAGTCTGGTTTCAGCCATTCTTCGGGCGTATGGCCGGCGCTCTGATAACAGAACATCCAGCGCTCGTCTGGCAGATTCAGCATCCTGGCGACGGTCGTTGCAGTTTCTTTGAGGTCATTGATATAATTTGGTTCGTTCTCTATCACACGTTTAGGCATGCTATGTGCTGTTAACAGAACTGGTACGTGCTCGCGTACATCAGGCGGAAAGCGGTCGAGTGCCTGCTGTACACGTTCAGCCAGAGCCTGTAAAAAGTAGGGTTGTAGATGCCAGTCGGTGGCAATCTTGAGCGTCAGATCTTCCCGATGCAGATCGGCTACGGCGTCCTCAAGCGTACGTACATAACCATTCATGATGATAGGTGAGTACTGCGGCGACATAATGATACCAACCAGGCTCTGTGCTCCTGCGGCAGCTTCTGGAACGACGTCGGCGATAAATGGCGGCGCGAAACGCATGCCGGCTACAGCATGATAGGTCGTTCCATCACTATTCTCGCTGTTCAACTCCTCTTGTAGAGCAGCCGCCTGTTCACGCGTGATGCGGAGCAGTGGCGAGCCTCCTATGAGATCATAGCGTCTCCGGAACTCAGCGATGACCTCCGGAGAAGCTGACCGCCCACCGTAGACATGTTTGAGATAAACCGGAATATCGTCGAGCGTGGCTGGTGATCCATAGGTCATCAGTACCACACCAATATGTGTATTTTCCATCTTTATATCTCCTTACTAGCGTGTCGTCGCTTCGTGAACCGTATCAACCAGGCGACACAACAAATCGGGATTCGTAGCCTCAAGTATACCATGCCCAAAATTAAAGATATGGCCTGGACGATTATCCGCTCGCTGCAGGATATCATGGACGCCTGCTTCAATAGTGGGCCAGGAAGTTAGCATCAGTGTTGGATCGAGGTTACCCTGGATGCCATACTCGTGGCCAATGCGTTCCCAGGCATCGTCAAGGTCAACTCTCCAGTCGACGCTGATGATATCGCCTCCTGCCTCAGTCATCGTTTCCAATAACGAAGCTGTGCCCGTGCCAAAGTGGATAGAAGGCGTGCCGGTTTGCTTGATAGCCGTGAATATGCGTTGTGTATAGGGGAGGACAAAGCGTCTGTAGACACTGGGACTTAAAGCGCCGGCCCAACTGTCAAAAAGTTGTACTACATCGGCCCCGGCCTTGATCTGGGTCAGCAGATAATTAGAGACCACGTCGGTAACCTTGTTCATTAACGCGTGCCATATCTCCGGCTGCCCGTACATAAGCGCCTTTGCAACCGCATAATCGCGCGATGGTCGTCCTTCAATCATATAGCAAGCCAGGGTAAATGGAGCGCCAGAAAATCCGATCACCGCCTGTTTCCCTTTCAACTCGTGGCGTACCATACGTGTGGCTTCCATCACATAAGGGGCTGTCTCTTCGGTATCGATGACACGCAATGCGTCAACGTCCTGCATACTGCGAATGGGATTGGAAATAAGCGGTCCCTCTTGCAGGATCTTCAGATCGATACCCATTCCTTCCAGTGGGAGCATGATATCGGCGTACAAAACGGCGGCATCGACACCGAAGGTATTTACAGGCATTAATGTGATCATGGTACATAATTCGGGAGTCTTTGACATCGTGACGATATCATACTTCTTACGTAATTCGCGATATCCCGCCAGGCAACGGCCAGCCTGGCGCATAAACCAGATTGGCGTTGCATCGGGCTGTCTGTGGTAGCAGGCGTCTAGAAAACGCTTTGCACCGCTATGCGGGAGCGTATCTGGCGAAAATGTATATTTCTGCATGTGCGTTCTATATCCTTTATTAGAGCTATGGATGTTATCGATTTGTAATCGCCTTTATATAATAACGTGGTTGGGGCTGTGTGGCAACTGTAAATCTACGAAAATCTGCATGATTTTCGTAGATGCCATAAGATTTTGAGGTTTTATTCCAGAGGAAGACTCCGCTATTGAGCGGCTTTAAACAACTTCAAATTGGCAAAGCTCGTCTGTCCCGTTGTCGCGGAACTCAACGTACTGGAAGCAAGGGCCAGTTGTCCGCTGCTATAGGTACTATCCTGACTCTCCCCGACGAAACTTCCGTTGATGTACAGTTTGAAATCATTTCCATTAGCGATGATGAGCAGCGTATTTTTCTGTCCGATGGGAAGAATAGCGCTACTATAAGTCTCTTTGAGAAGATAAAAATCATCGGAACTGGATATCTCCCCCGCATCATGGCGCCGGAAGAAAAACTGATTAAGACTATTGATCTCAAAATCGTAGTACTGGTCTCCCTTAAAGCGGAAGAGCATGCCCGCATTACTGCCCGAAAGCAGCGAAACATCAACCTGCGCCGCCGTGTTGCCTACGAGTGGGTTAAGCAGCGGGCAATATTGGAGGTAGTTTGCCTGTGAAACAGTGACATGATAGCTGCCGTTGTTAAAAGCACAATGCGTTCCATCCACCGTCCACCGGCCAGGTGTATCGCTGGCAAGACTATCTACTAGCAGCGGTTTGCTATTCAAAACAGTATTCTGAGCTGCCATTGCCTTTGTTGTCTGATTCTGCTGTGTCGGCGGTATCGATTGTGTAGCCTGTCTCTGTTGTGTAGTAGTTGCATTGCTGGCAGGCCCATTGATGGCGCTTGATGTGGTTGCTGTCGTAATCTCGTTGCTATGAGTTTTATAGGCATAATAAAGATAACTCATGGGTAGTACGATGAAGAACAGTAGTCCAGCGGCTACAATGATGGTTGTAAGCCTGTTGAGTTTACGCACCTGTTCTGGTGGGCGTCGTCTTGCGCCTGATGGCCTTGAAACAGGTTCCTGTACGACAGGATCTGATTGACGCATAGGTAACGGTGGCAGTTCTCCTACCTCTTTTAACTGCATTCGTTTGCGCTTCACTTTGACGGCTGAGGGCGCTGCCAGGGGATCGTTTGGGAGAGTGAGTTTACGCGGATTTGTTGCTTTTCGCATTCTACGGGCAGCCCGTACAAAGCGGTGCGGGGATATATTCTGTGGTGTTAAAGGCGTAAAAGATGGTACGAGGGTAGCATTTTCAAAGCTCTGCTCTACTCTTTTTGGATGCCCAAATTCCTGGTAAGAGGGGAATTCGTCTGTATTCGGTAACCCAGGTTCCTGGACCGCCTGACGATAAGCATAGGCCAGTTCTCGTGCACTCTGAAAGCGTCGTCGCGGATCTTTATCGAGTGCACGTATGATCACTTTGTCGATGGCAGGTGTAAGTGCAGGGTTTACCCGCGATGGCGGGGCCGGCTGTTCGCGGATCTGTTTCCAATAGACGGCTACTGGTGTATCGGCTACAAAAGGTACACGTCCGGCGACCATCTGGTAGAGCAAAACGCCAAGCGCATAGATGTCGCTGCTTGCCGTGGCGGGACCATCTGCTAAATCGGGTGCCATATATTCAGGCGTGCCAAGTAAGACGCCGGATTGTGTCAGCTCACTTGTACCTTCCAGGGTCTTTGCCAGTCCAAAATCTGCCAGGTATACGTAACGATCATCTTGCAACAAAATATTTGATGGTTTGATGTCGCGGTGGATAATGCCGTGGTCGTGGGCAAACTGCAATGCGCTGGCAATCTGGTCCAATAGTTCAGCCGCATCTTCTGGCGTCAGGGGCCCTTTTTGCAAGAGATCGCGTAGTGTGCCATCGGGAACATAGGGCATAACCAGATAATGCCAGGGTTCCTCATCTCCATAATCAAAGGCTGGTAGGATATGGTCGTGATGGAGTTTGTCTATTGCCTCAGCCTCGCGCCGGAAACGTTCCAGATGGGCCGTCTGGCTGCCGCCCAGTATCTTAATAGCAACTGCTTGATTTGTTTCGGCGTCGTAAGCAAGATAAACTTCCGCCATCCCCCCGCGTCCTAAACGTCGCTGGATCTGATAGTGATCTAATGTTGTTCCCTCTAATCCAGGCATTTTTACATTCCTTAATTATTGATAGCGGAGCTTTCTCTTTTTCCATTGATTTATCTTAATACGAAGCTGGCTAAGCAAATAGATACATTCTCCAGGGCAGCATCCTCGTAGGGATCGAGCTTGTTCCGACCCTGTCGGGATAGCTGGTATCTTCTCCTTATATACTACCTATATTACTTTATTTCTCTGTTATTATCCACCACGTTTTTTATACCAGAATAGTTTCCCCACTCATTTGTTTTATATGATACAATTTTTACGATAGTCTTACTACGGATTGCAAAAAGGAGCGCTTTATGCCTGATCGCGTCGTTTACTCCACTGATAGCGGACGCATGACTATCTGTCCCGAGTGCGGCCAGTCATACAAGAAGTGTTTGTGTGATCATCCAGTGGGCAGCACTACCAAAAAAGGTGATGGCATTGTACGTGTGATGCGCGATCGTAAGCAGCGTGGTGGTAAAACTGTTACTGTCATCACTGGTGTGCAGCTATATCACGACGAACTTGCTGCTCTGGCTCAGCAACTCAAAAAACTCTGTGGTTCTGGCGGCACGGTCAAGGATGGCAACATCGAGATCCAGGGTGACCATTGTGATACCGTCCAGGCCAGACTTATCGAGCTAGGCTACAAAGTCAAACGCGCAGGTGGCTGATTATCTCTCCATATCTCGTACTATAGCCATGGTAGGCGTTTCTGTAATGCTGGAAGCGCCTGCTCGACCGCCTCACGTCCGGAGGCTACAAACTTACGCCCCTCAGAAAACTGCCGTAGCGAGATACGGTACAACTTTGGACGAATAACAACGTCAGCCTCGCGAATACTATGCATACCGATAGTCGCCATAGCCAGGTCATACGTACGCAGCAAGAGATCGATGATGTGCGGAGAGCGCGTGTTTACTCGATTCTGTCGTTCTTCCATCCATGTTGCTGCATTTTCAAGTGCAGGTGGTTCCTGTCCGCCCAGTTCAGAGGCCAGCAAAATATCTGCTCCCATCCGTCTTATCAGACGAATCGGGACCGGGTCGTGCATACCTGCATCCACAAGAATATGTTCTCCAATCACTACAGGCGGAAAAATTCCTGGCAAGGCTACACTTGCTAAGCCCGCTTGCCACAATGGGCCATGATCCAGTACCACACCTGAACGTGTGCTGAGATCGACTGCAACCATTGCAAAGGGTGTTGTCAAATCCTCGAAGCGGCGTTCTCCACACAAACTGCGCAGCATCTGTTGCACTCCTCGATTGGAGAAAATAGAGGTGCGAGGAATGCGCCATTGCACAATATGGCGCTGAATCTCCATAAAAATCTCTTCGCTCTCAGCAATCGACTTGCCAATAAGATACATGCCCGGCGTAATAATGCCACTGCTACAGGCTGCAATATAGTCAAGCGGAACTCCATGTGTCAGCAGACCATCCAGCACCCCAAGATGGGCGAAGCCACGTGCGCCACCTCCACCGAAGGCAATCCCTACTGTCTGATGTGCAATATATCTGGCAACAAAATCTATCGCTCGTGTTAATGCCGCTTCTGGCGCTACCTGGCGTGGCGTCTCCTGCTTTTGCCAGCAACGTTCGAGTAGATCTTGATCAGCTGGCAGCAGGCGTGTTACCTTGTGTCCAATCTGTCTTCCATAAAGCTCCTGCATTCCCATTGTCGGGTATTCAGGAGTATTCGTAATAAACACGCTATGCTCATACGACGGTCCAGACTTTTGTCCTGAAAGCTTTACAACGTCGAACTGGTCCAACGCCTCGGTGGCAAGCAGCGTGATAACTCTCTTAATGTTTAGCTCGTTGCTCTCTGACAGTGCCTTAATGATATGCTCGTGCGTCTCGGGCATCGTGACCAGCAAAATATATCTATAGCGTAGTGCAAGTTCACTCAGCGCCGCTAACTGGCTCGTACTTATAGAGAGCGCTTTCTCATGAGTAACTGCGAGAGCTGCCACCGCCGGGATATGCTCACCATCATTTGTGCGTGTATGTGCACGATGTGCTTGCAAGGCTGCATGATCCTGTGCGCAGGCAAGCAGGTCGGGTCGGAACTGTTCTGGATGTACAGCAAAGTGGGGGCCGATGGCATGTTCGCTGGCACAAAGTTCAAGCAGGAGTACGCGCTGCTGTGTACGAACTGCCAGTGCATCGGCAATATAAAAAGCCTGTGCTCGTCGTGCGGCTGTACCCTGCTTATCCACAAACGCCAGCCAGAGCACCTCCGCTGCATGCGTCAGAAACACGCGCTGATTCGTGCGTACCAACCGCTGCGAAATAATACTATTGATATTCTGCAAAAGCGTCGGACAACTCCCAAACAGCGCCAGCAGATCGACCTGTGACAGCGACCAGCATGCACAATCCTCATCAGCCAGAATCGTCGCGCTCGGCGGCTCCCCCGTAATCAGCGACATTTCTCCGAAGCATTCTCCCGGTCCCAGCACAGTAATTGGATAATATCCTTGCCTCGTACTCGTGGAGTCATGTTCCAGCAGCGCGGTATTCTGTTCCTTCGCCTCATCTGGCAGCAAGACGCTCACCTGTCCAGAAGCTATAATATACAGACTTCCGTGCCACACTCCCCGCTCAAGTATATGCGTCCCCTTCTCAAAACGGACGGGTTGCAGCCGTGCAATAATAGCCTCACTCTCATGAGGTTGCATATTGCGAAAGAGCGCACTGGCTTCTATGAGGTCACGCGGTTCTAAGTTCTGCATGTGTTGATTGTACGCTCTAAATAGCTGTGCCGTCTAGTCCACATGTTTGATACTCAGGGCGCTTCAAACGTCCCCGTAGAGGCATGCCTTGCGTGTGCCGCGTCGTCCGTGAGCAACCTCGTTGAGCGTCAGGCAAGTCCACGGGCGATCCGGCACACGCAAGGCATGCCTCTACGGGTTCGCGTGCGCGACTTATCAATCGTCCCGATTGATACTAAACGTTGAAGTAGGGGCAGGAAAGACCGAAGCAAGAGAACCTGTTCTAAACATAGCTATTGGGTGGGCGTCACTTGTTTGCATCTCTGAGAGAGATGAGTCCGCAGGGCGACCGCAAGGGTCAGCGCCCCTACAAAGATCCGTCCCGATCTGGGCCTCTCGCCGTCATCATTGTAGGGGCGCTGACCCTTGCGGTCGCCCTGCGGACCCTGTGCTGCATGCCTGGCGCAACAACTTGATGCCCACCCATAGCTATTTTACTGCTTGCGTAGCATCTGCGTAACACGTATACTAATTTCAGTACCCTCAAGCGGGTCGTAAAAGAAGAGATGCTCCTGCTCCTTTAGAAGGAAAGTAGAGCTCCTTATTCGGCTGGCAACAGAGCTGTGCTCCTACCTGCGGTCAGCCAGCCGAAAGGAAGTATACACACGAAACCCTGGGAGGTCAAGTGAAGATGCACTAAGGAAGATATTAAATAGATCTTTATGCAACTTCCAGCTAGATTCCATAAGGACTGCTATCACATGCCAAAAGTCGCCCCTTATACTGTACTATGGTCCCCGTCCCAACGCACATACGAATTGTATGAGCGCCAGGGCGGTGATGCACTGGATATTGACCTGGAGAGCCCTGACTGGTTCGCCTGGTTGGATGAAGTCTCTGCCTTTGTCTTTCGTGGCAGAAATGGCACCATTACAGTAAAGAAGGAAACCAGACGCGAAGTGTGTTGGTACGCTTATGTAAAAAATGATGGCAAGCTGCAGAAAAAATCTGTGGGTAAAACTGATGATCTCACGCTGGTCCTTCTGGAACAGGTCGCGGGCTTCCTGGGTGCAGGTCGTGGCTCCAGTCCTCTACCGGAAGACATTCCCGCGTCTCGATCTCAAACAGGTGCGTTGCTTAATTCCCTGAGATCTATGGCAGATGTACGCGTAGACACGGAAGTCCCAGTAACGTCGAGGATGCGACAGGACCCGCTACTGGCAACCAAGCTATATGTGCCACGTCCACGCATCCAACTGGTCCATCGCCCTCACTTGCTGCATCAGCTCCGCCAGGGGATGGAAGGCTCGCTGACGCTTATCTCAGCTCCGCCGGGATCTGGCAAAACGACTTTGCTTGGTGAGTGGCTTGCTACAAGTAATACTCCCGCCGCCTGGCTCTCGCTGGAGCAAGACGATAACGGTCCTGTCCGTTTCTTTTCCTATCTGATTGCCGCTTTGCAAACGCTTGACGCGCAGATTGGCTCTACTGCGCTCAGGTTCCTGGAATCTCCACGCCCCGCTCCATTGGAAAAGGTTCTCACGTTGCTCGCCAACGATATTGCCAGTAGCAACCTTCCACGTTTCGTGCTTGTGCTGGATGACTATCATGTGATTATGAATCTGTCCGTCCATGCGGCTATGACCTTTCTGTTGGAGCATCTGCCACCACAAATGCATATCGCTATTACTACACGCGTCGATCCACCGCTACCTTTGTCTCGTTTACGTGCGCGAGGACAGTTGACCGAGATCCGTAGCACCGATTTGCGTTTTACTGCTGCTGATGTCACGACTTTTTTGCAGAATGTCATGAATTTAAAATTGCCTGCGGGTGCGGTTGAAGCTATCGAACGTCGCACAGAAGGCTGGATTGCTGGTGTTCAGCTTGCAGCTCTTTCGCTGCGTGATCGCTCGGACGTTACCGCTTTTCTGTCAGCTTTTAGCGGTAGCCATCGTTTCGTGCTGGATTATCTCAGCGAAGAGGTATTTTTGCAGCAACCAATGGCGGTGCAGTCATTTCTGTTACAGACCTGCATTCTCGATCGACTCTGTGGATCGCTCTGTGAAGCCATTACAGGCCAGACAGAGAGCCAGTTTATGCTTGCTATGCTTGAGAAAGCAAATCTGTTTGTAGTTTCGCTTGACGAGGAGCGCCAGTGGTATCGCTATCACCAGTTATTTGCAGATGTGCTGCGCAATCGTCTGCGCCTGGCGCTACCGGCCCAGATTCCTACTCTGCATCGCCGTGCCAGCGAATGGTTTGAACAGCATGAAATGATCTCGGAGGCCGTTCAGCATGCTCTGGCAGCCAGTGATGTCGAACGGGCCGCGGACTTAATTGAACAGTGCGGCCTGGATGTGATGTTGCGTGGTCGTGTGCAGACCGTTATTGATTGGCTCAATTTGCTTCCAGAACACCTTGTCCGTACCCGTGCCCAGCTCTGCATTATCTCGGCTGGCGTATTGATGTTTACTCATCAACTGACAGAATCTGAGGAACGCCTGCGTGATGCCGAACTCTGTATCCAGTCTTCTCCACTGTCCTCTGAATTGACGCGCGAAATTCAAGGTCTGATTGCCAGCATGCGTGCGAATATGGCCCGCTTTATAGGTGATGTAGCACGCAGTGTTGTGCTTGGAGAGGAGGCGCTTCATCTGTTATCTGAAGATGATACACTCATGCGTGCGGCAGCCCTGGTTTCTACGGCTCATGCTTTCCTGGTGAATGGCGATGTCACTCCTGCTGTCGAACATGCGCTCTTAACTGTAGTCGCTCCTGTTCTGGCCTCCAGGAACCGCTTTTCAATTCTACGTATCTTTACACTCCAGGCGCGTCTTTATACTTTGCAAGGACGGCTTCGTAAAGCTGCTCAGACTTATGAGCAGGCTATTCAGGAGGCGCCCGGTACAGGTAGACTACAGGGTCTGGTTGGTAGCCCTGCCTATTATTTCGGCCTTGGCAATCTACAGTACGAGTGGAACAATCTGGATGCCGCCGCACAACTGCTGGAGCAAGGCATGGAACTGCTCAAAGGACCACTGGCGGAAGATGCCTCCGTCGTTACTATGGGTTATATCACTCTTGCTCGTGTACAATATGTGCGTGGCGATTCGGGCCAGACATTGAAGACGCTGGATACTTTTATAGAAATAGCGCGGCAATCTTCCTTTATGCCCCATCTGATTGCTCACGCTACTTCCATGCGGGCGCTGATAGAGCTTGCTCAGGGGAATAGTACCGCTGCTCTTCAGTGGGTTAAGGATGCAGGCCTGGCAATCGAAGATGAACTAAGCTACCTGCGTGAGCGCGAGTACCTGGCTCTGGTGCAAATTCAGATCGCTCAGGGCCGTGAGCAAATCCGTGGCCCATTTCTCTCTACTGCCCTTGCCTGGCTGGACCGACTCTTGCAAGATGCCGAGTGCAAGGCCCGCATGGGCAGTGTCATCGAGATCCTTGTCCTGCGCGCCCTGGCTCTACAGGCCCGGCATGCAACTTCTGAAGCACTACTCAGCCTCAAACAGGCACTCACTCTTGCCCAACCTGAAGGCTATATCCGTCTCTTTGCCGATCATGGTCGAGCGCTGGCTACGCTTCTCTCGTTGCTAAGGGAGACCAATCCTGATTCCCGATACTATATTCAGACTCTACTTGTTGCCTGTCTCACGGCTGAATACGAGCACGCTGGTACAGCGTCCACTGCTCATCATCCCCTGACGGCGCCACCCGCGTCATCTGCGCAACCCCTGCTTGATCCTCTTAGCGAACGAGAACTCGAAGTCTTGCGCTTGATTGCCTCTGGCGCCTCCAACCAGGCTATCGCCGATCAACTGGTGGTCACGGTCAACACTGTCAAGCGCCATGTCAGCAATGTCTTCGCCAAACTTGCGGTCGCCAATCGTACTCAGGCCATGGCTCGTGCACGTGAACTCAACCTTGTTCCATAGCATCTTGCTGCCATCCCTTCAACGACATTTCCATTTTCGCATAGTCTTTTCAGAATAGTCAGGCGAAAAGGTTTACCGGTGTCGACCTGCATTGTTGCATACAGGAGAGAAGGATAGATATGAACATCGACGAGCAGTTTGAAAACTTTCTGGCAGATTTAGGAGTTGAAATGGAACGACCAGATGATCGGTCTTATAACTATGGTAGTGACTCTGCACCTGAGGTATCCATCTTTCAGGCCTCTCGTGATCATTATGGCGTTTTCTATCGCCTTGACATTATCGACGGTAAGCCGGAATTGCGCATCATGATGCCTACGGATAAGGGCGATACGAAAATGGATATGTACCTGGTGCGCCTGAGTGGTATCTCTCCGCTCAGTGTGGGCTTTGCGGAGATGACCGCTTATGAAGGAAGTGCTGCCTATGAACATTCACGCGAAGCAACATTACAGCATTTGCTGTATGCGGTTGCGGAGATGATGAAGCTGCTCTTCTGGGCGGGCGATTTGCAGCGCCTGAGTTTCCCACATGAGATTGAGGTCTATCCTCTCTCCTTGCCCGACGACAAAAAGACGCGCTGGGGACGCGGTGGGGGTAAGGGCGATTAAAAGATCTCCGCCATAATTGGCTATGAAGTTAATTTGTACCTGCACTACTGGTGCCTTCTTCTTCCTTTCTATGGTACACTATGGATATCATAGAAAGGATATCACTATGCCTTATAATATAGATACGGTAGGCCGTGAAGCCATAGATCATCTTGCTCTTAAACATGCCGCTCGTGAGCGTGCACTTCCTAAATCTCGTGCTGCCATTCGCTATTGTGCTAATAGTATCAGGGCTACTCATCGCCAGGAATTCCGTGTGGCCGAGGAACTTATGGGACAGGCAGCTCAACTGCTTGCAGAGATGGCGATTGATCTGCGCGATCACCAGGATATCTACTACGCTGGTTTTGTGCAGGACGCACAGAAAGAGTACGCCGAAGCAGTCACTTTTGCCATTTTTACTCAGCATCGTGCCCTCCCTCTACCCGACGAACTTTCCATCAGTTATGCCGCTTATCTGAATGGCCTGGGCGAGGCTGTGGGTGAGTTGAGGCGCTATGTGCTTGATCAGTTGCGTCGCGGCAACTATGACGACTGCGAGGTTTTCCTGCGCTATATGGATGATATTTACGCTCTTCTTATCTCGGTTGATTTCCCAGATGCCATTACTGGCGGTCTCAGGCGTACCACGGATGCCGCGCGAGGGATTCTGGAGAAGACTCGCGGTGACCTGACCGCGGCTATCAGCCAGGCGCATCTGCAAGAGTCGATGTTGGCTTTGCAACAGGAGTTACAAAAGCATGATCTCAATCGCGACACACGCTAAGCGGTGTTCTCACGCCTAGAGGGGGGCGTATGGAGAAAGACTTGAAAAACATTGATCCAGTGGCTTCTAAAGCCAGGAAAACCTCTTCCGACCCGGCTCTATCAAAAGCAAAAAAGACGACCGGCCCGGTAGATTCTGCATCTAAAACAAGAGCAACGTCTGATTCAACGGATGCTGATCTGGCTTCTTCGACATCTGAGCCTATCACTACCAGACCTGAGACTGTGGCTTCAACGCATATTGTAACAGCTGATTCTGTGCAGGCAGAAGAAGTGCCAACGATTCCTCTGGAGTCGTTACAAACTATCAGCTCTCTGCAGCCCGAAGTCTCTGTTCACTCTGTTGCTTCCTCACGATCTGTACATATGCCGACGCCATTGGTCGTTCAACCTTCAGAGTATCGACGCGATCCTGGCGAGTGGCTCCAGTTCTGGTGGGATGGCATACGTCTAGCTTATCTTCCTTTGTCTTTGCTGCCTGCCTTGCTAGGTAGTGTGCTTGCATGGACACAAACTATTTCAGCGCAGGTACCTTTCGGTCATTTTCATGTGCTGCAGTTTATTGGCATCATTGTCTCGTTGCTTCTGCTCCAGATGGGAGCGCACCTGATCAATGACTACTATGATTATCTACGCGGCGTCGATACCAGTAATGCTCTGGGACCCGGTGGGTTGATACAGCAGGGCCTTATCAAACCTACACGAGTCCTATCGATTGGATTGACCATGTTGGGTCTGGGCGCTCTGCTGGGCTTGATTGTAGCAAGTGCTGGAGGCCCGCTAGTCTATCTCTTTGGCCTGGTAGGATTGCTCTGTGCGTATTTCTATAGTGCTCCGCCGCATGCACTCTCTGCTCTGGGATTGGGTGAACTGATAGCTTTTGTTGTCTTTGGCCCTTTGGTCACAACAGGTGCCTATCTCGTGCAAGGAGGTCATGGGACATCCAACGCCTTTGTCTATAGTCTTCCTCTGGGCCTGATAGCGGCGGCTGTGATTCATGCGAATAACATGCGCGATTCTGAGGGTGATATGCACGCGGGAAAGCGCACTATCGCATCGTTGCTAGGAATCTGGTGGAGTCGCATCTTGTTTTTGTTGTTGCTTCTAGCTGCGTATGTCATTATTATCTCCCTTGGTGTCCCACACGGAGCGCCTCACTGGCTCCTGATCACGTTGTGGACATTTCCTCTGCTGGTAATAACGATAACCGGTGTTATACGCACGGATACACCCACTGGCTTCGACCTTGTGATGCGCCAGGCATTGAAGCTGGAAACGTTCTTTGGGATATTGCTCCTTGTTGGTCTTATTGTACAGGCGGCAATTCCTGTACTCCCACATCTACCAGCACACCTTCTGCCATTTTAACCGTCGTTGGTGGGAGCCGGGCTGTGGTAAGTCCGGCTCTTCTCTCACTGATCTACCACCTTACTCTGTTACACTACCAGGAGTTGTTGCCATTTTCTGGTTGCTTTCCCAGTATATACCATTGTTGACCTGATTGTGTGGAAGCATTTCCCCAATCCCATGCTGGATGTTCGCTTACCTGGTCTATTGGAGCTTCATATATTTTAGTAGCCGCTATTCTAGAGGGCTGAGCCGATGGAGAGGATTGGGCTGTTGCACTGACAGTACGGAAGATACTACTAAATGTCAGTGGCGTATCCGTTTCTTCCTCATTTACGCTAGTCTTATTCGCAAAATAGCCTTGATTTTCGCGCATTTTGAATGCTTCGACTGAAGCACGGAGTTGCTCAACAAGGCGCGTCAGACGTTCCATATTTTGCGAAGCATTACGGGTGCTGAAGCCGCTCTGTTGTGTTGATGCTGATAGTTCGTGCATGATCTGCACCACAGCGCTTGCAGAGTTCAACTGGCGCATAGCCGCCTGGTTGATGATCTCAATTTCGCGTGCCTGGTGCTCAACGGCGGCGAAGATCGATTCCAGCGCGATACCAGCTTCCTGAGTCAATCGAGTTCCGGCGGCGGTTTCGCGTTCGGTATCTTGCATAGAGATGGCAGCAGCTCCTATATCTTCGCGTACACTACGGACGATATGTGTAATCATGCCTGCCTGATCTTTGGCTCGTTCGGCCAGGCGCCGAATGTCTGCTGCGACCGCTCCAAAGCCCTTACCATTTTCTCCCGCCATTGCAGCTTGAATTGCTGCGTCAAGTGCCAGCCGATTCGTCTGATGTGCAATGCCAGAGATAGCCTCTACGATCTCGTTGATCTCGCGCGAACGATCTCCAAGCGTTTGTACTTTGGTAGCGGTTGCCTGCACGTTCTCATTGATACGGCCCATACCTTCGACTGCCTGTTGCACTGATGCGCGTCCGATCTGTGCATCCTGACGTGCAATGCGGGCTACATCGTAGAGGCGTTGTGAACGCCCGGCTACCTCACGACTCGACTCAGCTGTCTGTTCTATTTCTGCGGCGGCACCAGAGATCTGCTTGATCTGCGTATCGCCCGTTTCTACTAGCTGTGTCATGCGATCCAGGACCGTCGCCGTTGAGTTCTCCACGTCGTGAGCAACCATCTTGACGCGTATGACCAGACTGCCTAGCTCTTCGACCATATAATTGAAGGAGTCGGCCAGTACTCCCAGCGCATCTGCCGTCACTTCTGCCTGTACACGCAGGTCTCCTTCACCAACGCCACTTACTTCGCTGACGAGCTTCTCTACGCGGCCTTGCAATACATCACGCTGCGCCTGTGTTTCCTGGATAAGTTGTACGATATTGTCCAACATATTGTTCATGGATGTGGCGACCGTGTAGATCTCGTCGTGTCCTAGAATTTTTGCGCGTGCTTCAGTCTCGCCCCTGGCAATACGTCTGGTTAGCCTGGTGAGTTCGCGCAGTGGACGCGTGATGGTGAGATTGACAGCATACCCAATTGTGATAACTACCAGGATCGTGCTCAAGAAGGCGATGATGGTGGCAATAATAGTGGTATTCGTCTGTGAGTCACCAACCTGTGCAACCGAATTGTTTACCTGGTCCGCTATCTGCGCGATCCGAGCCCATGTCTTCTGTACAGGTATATACTTCGCGTTTGCCTGTGTCGTAAGAGCATCTATGTTTGCATTGTTCTTGATGCCTTTGATTACCTGCTCCTGGGCACCTTTGTATTGCGACCAGAGTGTCTCGACCTGATTGATGGCAACTTTCTGATCGTTAACGGTCGTTGCGTCAGGATTATCTGCCAGCAGCATGTTGCGTGTGTCGTTCATCTGAGGAGCGCTGGCAAGTTGGTACAATTGTGGATATTGTCTTAGCGTTGTTTCAAAAATTGTTTCATTGCTAACAATGGTGTCCAGGAGTTTCCGCGTTTGACTGTTAGCTCCCTGTGCCTTGTACTGCTCTACAGCCACATTAAGCAGGTCCATGCTTCTTTGTAATGATAAACTGGCGTTCGTCGTATCCTTAGTCATACGGATGTTTGTCTGTATGACCTGGCTACGCGCGATTTGCGTATTGATGAATGCGATGCCCAGCCCTGAAATAACGATGCCGGGAATTAATGCTGCCAGTAAAAATGCGTAGGAGAGTCTGCGAGATATGGGGATATTGGTAACGAACGTAAACATGCTGCTTTAGTCCCTCCTGGGTGTCTGCTTCAAACGCTTACGACCTGTCGCTTACAACACAACTGAACAGAATGACGCATCCAATCAAGAGACCCGTAGAGGCATGCCTTGCGTGTGCCGGGTCGTTTGAGTGATAGACATTTATAGCCGAATGTACCCTACTTTCTACAGAAGCTTCATTTTTACCGTGGGCAATGGCCTGATAGTCCTGGTTAAGCGTCCGCATAACGTGCTATACTTGAGTATGAGAATATTTGTGAAAGTGAGTATGTGAGAGGGTAATTAATGAACTCGTGAAGTCGAAGGAGCCTGGTTATGAGTACGTCCTCTGTAACGCGCTGGCCATTTCAAAAAGTGCTTGTCGTCAATAGAGGTGAGATTGCTGTGCGTATCATTCGCGCCTGCCGCGAATTGGGACTGCGCAGTGTGGCTGTGTATAGTGATGCGGATCGTAATGCGTTGCACGTCCGTATGGCGGACGAAGCTTATCACATCGGACCTGCGGTGGCGGCCAGGAGTTATTTGCATATTCCTACATTAATCGAGGTCGCGAAACGTTCGGGTGCACAGGCTGTACATCCGGGCTACGGTTTCCTGTCTGAAAATGCCTCTTTTGTGAAAGCGTGTAGGAAAGCAGGGTTAATTTTTGTTGGCCCACCGCCTGAATCTCAGAAGTCAATGGGTGAGAAGACGGCGGCTCGTCGTACTGCACAGGCGGCGGGAGTGCCGATTGTGCCGGGGGCAATGTCGACGGATATCGGTGATGATATGCAAATAGCGGAGGTTGCCGAACGCCTGGGATATCCTATTTTGTTGAAGGCGGCGGCTGGCGGTGGTGGTAAAGGTATTCGCTTTGTACGCGATCCCAGAGACCTTCTAGCTTCTTTGCGCGCAGCCCGCAGCGAGGCGCAGAGTGCTTTTGGTGATGGTCGTGTCTATCTGGAAAAAGCGATTTCTCCAGCACGACATATCGAGGTGCAGTTTATTGCTGATACACACGGCAATGTGGTGCACCTGGGCGAACGTGAGTGTAGCGTTCAGCGTCGACATCAAAAACTGGTCGAGGAAGCACCTTCGCCAATTGTGGATGCGGCCTTGCGTGAACGCATGACCTCCGCGGCGATAAATCTGGTACGTTCCATTAATTACGTCAATGCTGGCACTGCGGAGTTCCTGGTAGGACCGGATCGTAATTTCTACTTTTTGGAAGTCAATGCGCGCATCCAGGTGGAGCATCCAGTAACCGAGTTATGTACGGGTGTTGATATTGTGCAGGAACAGTTCCGGGTAGCTGCTGGTTTGCCTCTCTCCTTTACCCAGGAACAGATCGAGTTGCGCGGCTCTGCTATAGAGTGTCGTATCTCGGCGGAAGATCCAGAGAACCGCTTCTTGCCTGCGACTGGCATGGTCCACGCGCTGCAGGAGCCGTCTGGTCCAGGAGTACGCGTCGATAGTAGTCTATATGCAGGTCTACAGGTACCGCTCTTCTATGATCCTCTGCAGTCGAAGCTCATTGTGTGGGGCCGAGATCGCACACAGGCCATTGCGCGTATGCGTCGTGCGATTGATGAATATCAGGTCGTCGGTGTGCGTACCACCCTGCCCTTTGCACGCTGGCTGATGGATCATCCACGTTTTATCGCGGCTGATATATCTACCGACTTTATCGCCGAGGAATGGGATACCAGGCAGAAAGTTGCGACTATTACCCCTGTTGAGAGTTCCAGTGACTTGCAGGATGGTCAATATGTCGAACTCGCATCGGCTCAGATAGCTGCGATTGTTGGTGGCCTCTTGATGCACAGCCAGCTAGCCGAAGATAAACTGCGCCGTCATCCCGCGGCAAATGCCGATGAGGAAGGAAGTCGCTGGCGTGAGGTGAGTCGGAAAGAAGTGCTCAGGCGCATATAATCGTTAAACTGCGACTATATAATAACATCCCGGGGCCTCCCTCGCGGGGCCCTGGGAGCTAATAGATCCGCTCCCAGGGCCCCGGGATGTTATTTCTCCTGAACGGGAGTCGGCAATTCAAAGGTCGGTGGTGTTTTTCCGTGATGTTGTGCTGCCACGGCCTTGAGACGCTCAACAGATTCATAAGGGACGTAACGACCGCCTAATGGTGTAGGATGGATGCCAGGTCCGTGGTAGTCGCTTCCACCTGTGGGAATGAGTTGATATTCGTTGGCAATTGTCAACAACTCCTGTACTTGCTCTGGTGTATAGTGGCCGTAATAGACTTCTAACCCAACCAATCCGCTGTCGCGCAAGCCTGGTAGCCATTTGCGTAGTTCTTCCAATCCAGGTAGAGTGATAGGATGAGCCATTACCGGTAATCCATTGGCGCTGGCTATCAGGCGTACAGCGTCCTGCGGAGCAAGCTTGTAACGCGGTACATAGCCAGGGCGACCAGCGCCAATATATTTGTCGAAGGCCTCCTCAATGCTTTTAACATATCCCGCCTCCATCAATGCCTCCGCGACGTGTGGACGACCAACCGAGCCATGCGCAATCTCGCGCACACGTTCCCACTTAATATGTAATCCCTGTTCGTTAAGCCGTTCTACCATACGCTGTCCACGCCGTACACGTGCATCACGTAGCACCTGCAGAATCGACTGAAACTCCGCACGCTGATACTCGATGAAATAGCCCAGAACATGGACCTCGCCGCCCTTGACATCGGTATTGATCTCGATGCCAGGGATAAAATCGATGTCATGTACTTTAGCGGCCTGCGCTGCCTCATCAAGACCATCTGTACTATCGTGGTCAGTCAATGCCTGCACCTTTAATCCCGCCTCCGCAGCCAGTCGGAGCAGTTCAGTCGGAGAATAGATACCATCCGAAGCTGTCGAATGGGTATGAAGGTCGACAATGTTTGCCATGCGCTCCTTGATCTCTTTCCTGTAAAAGATATTAACGTGCGTAGTCCACTGAACGTGTCTCACGCACAACACAGATCTTGATCTGCCCAGGATAATCAAGGCTTTCCTCGATCTTATGGGCGATGTCACCGGCCAGGCGGCTGGCTGTGTACTCGTCAACCTCTTCCGGTTTCACGATGATGCGTACTTCGCGACCAGCCTGAATGGCAAATGATTTCTCAACGCCAGTAAACGAGTTGGCGATGTTCTCGAGTGCCTCCAGGCGCTTGATATAGAGATCAATCGTCTCGCGTCGTGCTCCTGGACGTGCGGCTGAGATAGCGTCCGCTGCCTGTACGATAGCGGCCTCCAGGGACTGAGGTTCCGTCTCTGATGCATGGTGTGCTACCATGGCGTGAATAATCTTAGGTGACTTGCCAAAACGACGTGCCACCTCACCACCAACGATAGCGTGAGGTCCCTCAACCTCCTGGTCGATAGCCTTGCCCATATCGTGAAGCAAAGCGGCTGTCTTACATATATTGACATCGGCACCCAGTTCATGAGCCATAGTCCCTGCCAGAATAGATACTTCAACCGAATGAGCCAGCACATTTTGCCCGTAGCTAGTGCGGAAGTGGAGCCGCCCCAGGATCTTGAGCAACTCTGGTTGGAGACCATGGACATTGGCCTCCAGGGCAGCATTCTCGCCAGCCTCGCGTACAATCGCATCAACTTCTTGCCGTGCCTTGGCGACAACATCCTCGATACGTGCCGGGTGGATGCGTCCGTCAAGGATCAACTTTGTCAATGCGACACGCGCCACCTCACGACGCACGGGATCAAAACCTGAGAGAATCACAGCTTCTGGCGTGTCGTCGATAATAAGATCGACGCCAGTTGCAGCCTCAAGCGCACGGATATTCCGACCCTCGCGTCCAATGATGCGACCCTTCATTTCATCGTTGGGGAGCGGGACGACTGAGACAACCGCCTCAGCGACTTGATCGGACGCGCACCGTTGGATCGCCAGCGTGATAATTTCACGCGCACGTGCCTCTGCTTCATCGCGTGCCTGCTCCTCGATCATACGCACACGGTGCGCGGCCTCTGAACGCACCTCGTTTTCAATACGCGAAATGAGTAGCTCCTTTGCTTGCTCCTCGGTAAGTTGCGCGATATGTTCGAGTTCATCGAGTTGTTGCTGCCTGAGCGCTTCTACTTCTTCATTTGCTTGCTCAAGAGCGCGTTCTTTTGCATTGACCCTGCGTTCACGTTGCTCCAATACATCAATTTTGCGCTCAAGATTCTCCTCTTTTTGTTGTATACGTCGCTCTTGCCGCGTCAACTCAGTGCGTCGTTCTGCGTTTTCTCGTTCCATGGCTGCACGGAAACGAGCGTTTTCATCACGTGCTTCGAGTAAAGCCTCACGTTGCTGATTCTGTGCTTCCAGCAGCCGCCGCTCGCTGGCTTCCTTTTCATTACGTAGACGTTCCTCGAAATGTGCTCGATCGCGGGTTTTTCCAATATAGTAGCCGACAAAAACAGCGATTACTGCTCCTATCGGTATGGTGATGAGGCCCACTATAATTACAGTCGTTGACACTTCGGCCTACCTCCATTAGTAAGGCGAACAGGCCTGTAAAGGCTTGGAAAACAATGAAAGTCGTAAAATCTTGCTCGATTCGCAAGTTCATCTCGTCAACGGGATTGGGTCCCTGACGTGTACTATGCATGTTGGTAACTGGCGAACAGTGTGCAAAACATACTATGCGCCAAGCATACTATATAGGAGTGTTAAGAATACGTCAAGCTGTTACATAAAAAGCAGGCATCCAAACAGGATGTCTGCTTCGTGAAGATGATATGCTGAAACATCTGCTTTAGTGCAGGGCGATTCAAACGTCCCCGTAGTGGCAGGCCTTGCGTCTGCCGAGTGCGTGGACTCAATGGCCCGCGAGATCCTCTGTCCACGCACTCGGCAGACGCAAGGCCTGCCACTACGGTCATGCGGCGACTTTTCAATCGCCCTGGCTTTAGCGCATTTCCACTTGACCGTTTCGGTTACATGAGTATACTGCACCTCAGCGGGAGGGGTCAGGGTCACTGTTCTTTTCCGCCCCGCTTGAGGGGATTGAAATATTAGATGGTCCAGTGTCCAGTCATAAACTGCAATACCAGGAATGCCAGCATCGGCAAAGAGAGTAGCAGATAGGTCTGGTGAAACCAGGGACGCCGTCCCAGGCGCGCCAGTATGATAAAGCCCACGAATATTTCCAGTACCAATCGCTGCATCGATGGCATCGGGTCGTACATCCCGCCCGCGCTGGGAACGCCGGGGAAGAGCAACGCATAGATAAGGGCCATTGCACCAAAGAGTGCCAGCGTCCACTGCGATCTGTCAAGTTTCTCCGGCCCGAAGAAACACAACACCAGCAGGGTCGCAAAGAGAACGAGCGCCGTGAGATCAATGAGGTTATGAGTGCTCACAAAAGTGAAAGCCGAATAGGTCACTAGATCTTTGAGCGCTATAAAAGGAGCGACCAGTGGGAAGCTCAGACCTTCGCGCCAGGATGTCTGTGCATGTACAAACGCGAGCGGATCATGAAATTGCACGTTGAGCGCGTAGGCAAAGACGCCAAGACCCAGCGGGATAAAGAGTACCGCAGGCAGGTGCACCAGCAAACGCAGCCCTTGCGCGATCTGCTTATCACGCCAGGCCTGTCGTAGCTGTGGCCATTTCTGGCGCAAATACTCACAAACGAAAATCACTGCTAAAAAAAGTCCAAGCGATCTTGACAATGTTGCTAAGAAACCGAAGAGACCCGCCAGCCACCAGGAGCCACGCCGCAGCGTATAGAAACACAACAGCGTGAAAAAGAGGAACAACGACTCGTTATAGCCCGCAAAGAAAAAGAGCGCTGTGGGGAAGATAAAATGCGACGTTGGATATGAACATAGTTGACTCAAGGATATCCCGGTGCGTGATGCTACTAAAGACATGCGCCAGGGCTGGGAACAGGGGAAAGAAGGCAGCATATTCCAGGCTGGGGTACCCATGTGTAGCAATTGTAGCAAAACGTATTGCATCCCAGCGATACCAATCATAGAGAATATCATGGAGAGGAAGCTTGCCAGGCCAGTAATTAGGTACAGAGAAGAGTACACCGCCGAAATAGGCCAGGAGCAAGAAGATAAAACGAGTGATAAGATATGTTGGTAGAATCGCTAACGTTGCTTTCCACCAGGGTTCCATAATGGAGCGCCACGTTTGACTGGAAGCAGCGACCGAAGTTGACTCAGTCGTCGTTGTTGTCGTTACCGTTGTTTCATCAGTTTGCATAATAGGAGATACTCCTGCATAGTTACCAGGGTTGATACCCATTACTATGATAAACTTGATATATATTTGTACCGACTAAACTTTAGCTAACGAAACTGCTGCCAGCGCGGTGGCGTATTTCTATACGATAGCAGTATCGCAGAGATGTTCGTACAAGATATACTACATACTGTTAAGAGTATAGCGGAAATCTGTCTTGCTGTCACCTGTTCGACCCGTAGCGGCATGCCTTGCGTGTGCCGGGGGTGTCACCATGTGAGAGGCTTCCCCCCAGATCTCATGACACCCGGCACACGCAAGGCATGCCACTACGGGTTGGCGCCAGCGCGTAGGGGCGCGATTTATAAGCCCGTTCAGCTTGATAAGCCCGTTCAGAGGAGCAATAAAATGGATACATCTCAAACCTTACGTCCAACGCACGTTGTGACCTGTTTTCTAGAGCGCCTGGACGAGCGCGAGCCTCGCATTTTGATTGTGCAACGTAGCCAGGCCGCTGGGCTGGTATAAGCGGCTTTGTAGAACCCGGTGTGACGCCAGACGAGCAGGCATTCACCGAGATTAGCGAGGAGACGGGATTGCTACCCGAACAAGTACGTATGCTCAGACGTGGAGCCGTCGTAGAATACGTTGATGAAGAGATAGGACGCCATTTTTATATTCATCCTTTTCTCTTCGCAGTACTCACACCCCATCGCATCACAATCGATTGGGAGGCGACCGATATGCGCTGGATTCGGCCATCCGAGCTGGTACAGTACGAGACGGTACCAAAACTGGCGGAGGCGTTTGCTTCTGCACTCGCTGGCGAAGTGGTGTAGATGAGGTTGACGCTTGTGGCGAAGCTTGCAATTCTATTTGGTACTTTAAAGGTATTAGCGAAGACGGAACCTGACTCAAGATATATGCACTAAATGGTTTCACGGATGACCATGTACATGATATTGTTGAGCCAGGATTTCTAGACTTGCACTATAATACTTCACAGGAGCTTGATCTGCCAGGAAGATAACCGCGTCTTTATCCTACCTGTTTTTAGCGGCCTTTGAACTCTGCCTGCCGTTTCTCCATAAATGCGCGCATGCCCTCACGCTGGTCCTCGGTAGCAAAGAGCATGAAGAAGTTTTGGCGTTCAGCGACCAGCCCTTCTGTCAGCGTGGTCTCGAAGGCTGCATTGACAGATGCTTTTGCCAGGCGAGCAGCAACTGGAGCCTGAGCCGCTATTTTCTTCGCCAGTTTGATGGCTTCAATGAGCTGTTCGCCCTTGGGGACGACGTGGTTTACCAATCCATGATCCGCCATCTCTTTGGCTCCGACCTGAGCGCCCAGCAGGACCATTTCCATAGTGCGGTACTTACCGAGTGTGCGTGCAAGACGCTGTGTACCTCCTGCACCGGGGATAATGCCGAGCAAAATTTCAGGCTGACCAAAGCGCGTAGTCTCCGAAGCCACGATGATATCGCAATTGAGCGCCAGCTCGTTGCCACCACCAAGGACGAAGCCAAAGACCGCCGCGACGATCGGCTTGGAAACGCGTCGAATGCGATCCCATTCATCAAAGCCTGCACTCAACATATCAATCGGCGACTTATCGGCCATCTCTTTGATATCTGCTCCAGCAGCAAACGCCTTCTCGCCCGATCCTGTGAGCACAATACAACCAATCCCCTCGTCATGATCAAAGTCCTCAAAAGCAGCCGCTACTTCACGGATAACTGCGATGCTCAGGGCATTCAATTCTTTGGGGCGATTCAGTGTCACTATCCCCACGCGCTCATCGCGTTCAACCAGGATATATTGGTAATCTGCCATAAATCTCCTTTATTGCACCTTTGCTAGCACTGACCGTGCAAATATAAGTCAGACACAGGCCCGACCTCCGCACTACTCATAAAACAACCAGAGCCCCTTAATCCTTATTGTAATCGCAACTATTCCTGCTAGACAAGGAGACATAACCACAATTTTGCTGATCAGCAATACACAATCACAATTTCGTGATAAGAAGTCATGCTGATAGTTGAATGGGGGATGGACAGGTGGCAGGTTTGCCTGAGAGTGTGGATATGAAAACCTTTTACAAAACGTTCAAGACTCTTGTCGGCGGCTCTGCAGCCAGCTAAGCACTATCCAGAATACTGCATTGCCAGCTAACGCGATGCCAAAGCCCCCAGGTCCCCATATACACATGCCGATGGCACCCACTGGTGCGCTCCAGATATAGCAACGGACAGGTATATGCATGTAGCAAAGAAAATCTCTTGTTAGCTTATTTTCTTCTTCGTGCGCGATTTCCCTCCATTGGCTAGCAGACTCGCGCACTACCCTTTTTGAAGAGGGAGGGTCTTTAACATCTGCCCAAAAATGCTGAGCTATCTCTCTTTGATCGGCTCTACGTAAAATCTGGGTGTAGATTTCGGGCAACCAGTTTTGCCCATCGCGCATAATCTTGTCTAAATCAGTAACTGGTACAGAAGTAATACCACTGGCAATATCCCAACCTGTATATTGGGAGATTTCAGCCCGAAAAATTTCTGACCGTTTTTTCATTGTAGTAGCGTATTTCCATGAATTTTTTGCAGTATTTGCCTGTGTAAGTAACAGGAGCGCGTAGTTCCATGCCTGTTCTCCAAGGATGATAGTAAGCCATTTTATGACATTTTTTTCATCTATGCTGACACCTGTTTCATCAAGACGGGTGGCAAACCATATGCAGTGGATCGTATTAATTTTTGCCCTGATCTCCTCTATGGATGCCTGATCCAGGACAGATTCACTGAGGATAGCGTTCAGGTTGGAGGTATCAATAATCTGGCAGGGAATGCCATTAATGACACGATGGTATCTTACGATTTCTATATTGCTGTGCTTGTTGCTATCTGCAGATGCGCTTTTTGTATTGAGAGGGGAGTTAATCATATTCGATCTGCTAGCAGCGGTTCTACCTGTAAGGAGAATGGTGAGACATGGATCTTTTGTTTGCTCTGCCAGTACTTTTGCATGCCTGAGAGGATCGTTTTGTTCGCCTATATCCATTGATATATACTCATGCTTTATCCAGATTTGCGCTTTTTGCAATATCGTTCCATGAAACGTTTGTAATAAAGAACACCCAAGTTTAAGTGTACATGAAGATGAGGGAATGTTAAAATATCATTGTTATCATCTATTTGTCATCTTTCGTAGTGCTTACGTAATGGGAATTATGTAGAATGCTCAGGAGAAGGCCGGGCGTGAAGAAGTCTGAAGATGCTACTCCCAATTATTTGTTGCGTAATATGCGCGAAAAAGAGGGCCTGACACAGGAAGAACTGGCCGAAAAGCTTGGAACAACCTGTGTCACCGTGAGCCGATGGGAAAGTGGCGTGACTTTTCCCAGTCGTTATTTTCGCAAGAAACTAAGCAACCTTTATCACAAGAGTATTGAGGATTTGGGACTGCTGCAGAAAGAGAGTAATGAGCAGGCACCTCTTCAATATGCTATACCCCCGAATGCTCAAGACGCAGTGGCCGTTGCACCCGCTACGGATGCCCTTTTTTCTACGCGCCCCGGACCAGTTTTTTTATTTAATGAACCTTTGCCAAAACCGGAAGAGTTGTACGGACGCAGGCGTGAACGTGATACTCTGCTCAGTCGCACATTTCGTAAAGCTTCGACCTCTATTGTGGGACCACGCAGAAGTGGAAAAACGTGGCTGATACAGTATTTGCTTTATGTTGCTCCGCAAGAGCTTGGACCACGTTTTTGTGTCAGGTACCTGGATGCTACTATGCCCAGTTGTAGCACCGTCAGTGGTTTTGTCAATGAAGTGTTAGAGGAATTTTGTCTGCCTGCCTCCAAAACGCACCAGGGATTAGTTGCTCTTGAAAAGGGTCTGAAAACATTGAAGTCTAAAAATATTGTGCCTGTGCTTTGTATTGATGAATTCGAAGGCTTCGGCGACAGGCAGGAGTTTACGCTTGACTTTTTTCGTGCCTTGCGGGCTATGACGCAGAAGTTTGACCTGGCGCTGGTGATCGTGAGTCGCGATCCGTTGAGCGTTGTGGTTGGCAAAGACGTTGAAACGAGCGGCTTCTTCAATATCTTTGAACCGTTCAACCTTGAACCATTCAATGTGCAGGAGGCCGGAGAGTTTATTCTGGCGAAGGGCCAGCAGGCGAACTTTGGACCGCAAGAATGTGAATGCATGTGGAAATATGGCGAGGAGAGTGAGCAGGAATGGCCTCCACTCCGCCTGCAACTGGTAGGGAAGATGCTTCTGGAGGAGAAAGGTCACGGCATGGATGACCCGCTTTACTGGCAGAAATTTGAACAGCGATTAGAGGATGTGTATCGAGGAGTTGTGTACTAGATGAGGCGCTGGAAGCAAGTACAGATGTACTGGTTCAATGAGCCCGCTATCTGGCTGCTACGCAGTTTTTTTCAACCAGCAGGCTTCATGAAAGACATTGAGACGCGCAATTTGCCAGAACGTATGCTTCGTATGGTACGTTTGCTGTTGCCATTTTTCGTCTTTTCCTTTCCTCTGGCTATCTCTATGCGCATTCTTCTTTTTATCATCGATCCCAGTCTGTATGATCGTTATGGCATCCATGGACATATGCTCTTGAACCCTGCCGTAATAGCGTTTGTATGGGATGGACTATGGGGAACGATCGTAAGTTGCATTGTCGGTGGCTTATTTGGTGGCCTGTTTGGCCTCTCGTACGGTATCTCAATAGGTATGGCAGTTGCTCTCGCGAATGGCATCATCATGAGTACCACCGATGATACATTTGTAGGCATTATCTGCGGCCTTTCATTTGGTTTGCTGCTTGGTTTGACATTTAATAGTGTCGGGTCGATCAGGCGCAGCGGTTTAATGCAGACTACGATCGGTATCATTGTGGGTATCATGGTTGGTATGCTGGTTGGTATTTCTGTGGGCATTTTTGCTGCCTATTGGCCCGGTGTGCTGGTTGGTGTCATTGGTGGCAAGCAGTTGGTGACTGAGCAGAGTATTCTGGGGAGTGTTGTGGGCTTTATTATAGGAGGTACTCTGGCCTGTGCTGTGGTAAAGACTATAGGTATTCTTGTGCGAGGGACTCTGCTCAGGGGCGGGCGTGGAGGATATGTGGAGATGATAGATGTGGGTACCAGGATTGGTATAGTGGTGGCCGGTGCCTTTGGTGCGGCTGTGGGGGTTCCAGTTGGCGATGCTGGAATGTCTCGTCTCTCTTTACTGGAAGCTCTAAACGTCGGTTCTGCAGAGGGCCTGATTGTTGGTATTGCTTTCCTGCTGAGTTACTTGCCCAGTTATTATCGCTTGCCATTATACCCACTTAGTTCTATTGCTATGGTGAGGGCATATCTCAACTGCCAGAGGGATCCACTCAATATATTCTACCATTTGCGTCGTAGCGCACTTCATTGCGATGAAGCTGTCTTCCTCCCTTTACCTTATGTAAAGCAATCACTGCTTCTCGCCGCTGAACAGAATGTGGCAGAGACACTTGAAGAGATCGACTTTATCATCCATGAGCGTCCTCAGCAGCGAGGTCAGGCGCAGGCTGCTGTATTAGAGATTGCACTTTTTGATTTAAGTATGCGCGAGAGTTTGCGCGATATTAGCCGTGCCCAGCAGCGCCTTACGGTGACGGTACCACAAGAGATACGTCTGCTTGATCCACAGTTGGCAAAGCTCTTTAGCAACCTGGAAGATGCCAGCCGCGATGCTGCAAGTTATTATACACGTATGGATGGCGTTGCCCGGCATGAAGCACTTGAGAGCATGCTGACCAACTTGAAAAAAGTGCATCCTGCTACAGCTTTCAGAGATGCGATACTCAATCGCCGTTTAGAAGATATTGTGCAGAAATGGCACGCGATTGCCCGCCACGAGCAAGAGAATATCAAAAACGTACCGGGTAGTTTTGGCACTATTGATAATCCTTATACACCGGGACTGGCGCTTGAACTACGTGATCCTCTTTTTGTAGGGCGTATCGATGTGGCTCAACAACTTGGCGAAGCGCTGCGTAGGAGTCGCCGCCCGACGTTCTTTCTGACTGGTGAGCGAAGAATGGGCAAAAGTAGTATTCTCAAGCAACTGCCGAACCTGCTGGGATCGCAGTATCTCTCTATCTTCTATGATCTGCAAAGTACAGGCGTTGCTTCCAGTATTGCCGCTCTGCTCGCTGCTATTGCCGATGGCGTCTATGACCTGCTCAGTACAAAAGGGATGCTCATCAAACGATTGGAGTATGAGCAGTTGCGTGAGGATCAGCGGGAGAACGAAGCTGTCGCTTATCACCGTTTTAACCGTTGGATGCGCGAAGTTGAGCGCCTGCTGGAGCAGGATAATCGTGTTCTCCTGCTGGCCTTCGACGAATTTGAGAAGTTGGAGGAGGCTGGTCAGAAAGGGCATATCGATCTGAAATCCCTCCTTGATTGGTTTCGCAGCGTCATTCAGAATCGTCCACGCCTGGCTTTGCTGTTTAGCGGCGTAAAAACGATGAGTGAGATGGGTGGGAGCTGGGCGGGCTATTTTGTGAACGTTGAGACGCTGAAGGTCAGCTTCCTGCATCCCGAGGAGGCACGCCAGCTAATTGTGTGTCCTACTCCCCAGTTCCCCGGAGAACATATTTTTGGCGAAGAAGTTATAGCAGAGATTTTGCGTGTGACTGGTTGCCATCCGTTTTTGATTCAGGCGCTGTGCTCTATCATCATTGCCGACCTCAATGCGACTACGCGTGAACACGCCGAACAACGTGATGTAGAGACTGCTATGGAGGAACTATTTAAGAAATGGGGCGACAATTACTTCAAGGATTTGTGGGAACGTACCGATGCCGAACAGCGCCTTTGCCTGGCTGCAGTGCGTGTTCCAGGAGAGGTGAGCTTTGCACAAATTCAACAAAAGAGCGGACTGGATGAGGCTATGACACGCCATACCCTGCAAAAACTGCTCAAGCGTGATATCCTGTTATGTAGAAAGGATATCTACCAGCTTGCGGCTCCTATCTTTTCAGAGTGGGTCAGACGCACTATGTGATAATTTCCGATGTGAAACTTCTAAGGTTTTTTCTTCAGATCCTCAATAACATCTCTAATACCATTTACGATATCCAGGAAAGCATTGTCTTGATTATCCCACATTGTTACAGGCTTACCATCAGATGGGAGTGGCGCAAGGGCGTCGAACGGGGTTCCTTTCCAATCAACCGGGCGCAGAATGACAGGAATGACTCGTGCTTTCTCCCCTCGATGTAATTCAATAGCACGCTCCAGCTCAACGCCATGAATGTAATCATCCGAGGCATTGAAATCTGCACTGACCAACAACAAAATGACAGAAGCACTATTCAAGTGCCGATCAATCTCGTTGTTTCGATACTCACCTGCGATAATTTTCCGGTGATGCCATACATCGATGACGTTTTGATTCTTCAGTGTCGATAAGTGACTGGTCAGCTTTTTACATAACTGTTCATCTTCAGGAGCATAAGAAATAAAGATTTCTAGCGTTGTTTCGACTGGGGGTGTTTCTGGCGATGGTAAAATAACGGGAATGCTGCCTAAACCATGTATCCCTTCGATTAACCCACGCTTTTCCCTGAGTACCGTATCAACCTGAGTGCCCTTTATCTGTATCTCATCAGACGGAGTTTTCTCCATCAAGAGTTCACATAGTTCCTTCATGATACTACTGTAGTGACCGTTTATCCCGGTCATGTGCGTGCATAGCCTTGTCTTGCTGACCTCGCGTAATGAAGGGGAGATATCTTGCTCGTCTTCATCAATATACCAGAATGCGTCTCCTTGTGGAGGAAGTAATTTTAAGATTTCTCGATCCCACACAGGATCCAGCCCGATGGCAAGGACATTCTTCTCTAGCTCCTTCTTAAGCGTTTCTCCCAGCTTCTGGACACTATCCAGACGTGCTTCTGGCGTCATAGTATAGGCATAGTCTCGTGTTCTTAACTCTCCAAAAAACTTGATAATCCTGCGCGAAAACTTTCTCTCGGCGCGAATCATTGTGTCTGGCTGTGGGCTAAATACATCAAAATCGTGGAGTTCCTTCATCCCCACTTTCTCCAGTGCCTGCTCGAG
>WNGD01000027.1_pt1 | contig 107650 bp, 111 predicted proteins | sample 5400671 | NCBI WGS metagenome assembly WNGD01 (sample SAMN13153369, study PRJNA577476) | soil metagenome | isolation source: 40 cm soil or saprolite under grassland replicate 2 | place: USA:California | collected 2016-06-15 | reverse complement strand
CGTCGAAATAGATCGCCCCCCACGGAATCAGGAACACCGTTTCCAGGTCGAAGACGATGAACAGCATCGCCACGAGGTAGAACTTCACGGAGAACCGCTCGTGCGCACCGCCCAGCGGCGGCATCCCGCTCTCGTACGGCGAGTCCTTCAGGGCGGTGGGTTTGCGGGGGGCGAGGAAATGGGAGAGCCCGATGAGCAACGCCGCGTTGAACGCGACGAAGACAAGGAGGATGAGGAAGGAGAGGTAGGGCCGGTTCATGAGTTCGTGAAAAAATTCACTTACCCCGGCCGAAACGTATTCGCGCGCCACCTCAAAGTCAACCGAACCGAGTGGCGTAAGTGTCGACGGCGCCGATATATTGCCGCCCCATGTCCATCAAGTCCGACCGCTGGATCCGGCGCATGGCGACCGCGCACCGGATGATCGAGCCGTTCGCCGAGAACCAAGTGCGCGCGGGCGCGATCTCCTACGGCGTGTCGTCGTACGGCTACGACATGCGCGTCGCGCCGGAATTCAAGATCTTCACCAACGCCCTCTCGGCAATCGTCGATCCCAAGCGGTTCGATCCCAAGTCGTTCGTGGAGTTCACGGGCGATGTCTGCATCGTGCCGCCCAACTCGTTCGCGCTGGCGCGTTCCGTGGAATACTTCCGTATTCCTCGCAACGTCTTGACCATCTGCGTGGGCAAGAGCACCTACGCCCGCTGCGGCATCATCACCAACGTCACGCCGTTCGAGCCGGAGTGGGAGGGCTACGTCACGCTGGAGATCTCGAACACGACGCCGCTCCCCGCCCGGATCTACGCCAATGAAGGGATCGCGCAGGTGCTGTTCTTCACCGCGGACGAAGGGGACGAGTGCGAGGTCAGCTACAAGGACAAGAAGGGGAAATATCAGGCCCAGCAGGGGATCACCCTGCCAAAACTCTGAGGCTGACGTTCCGTCAGACGTTCCTGCTCGACATTGCGCCGCCTTTTCGGTTGTACGCATAGGCGACCGCCAGCGCGATCAGCGCCAGCGCCAAGAACGACGCGATGCGGTACAGCGCCTCGAGGGTCGAGAGGTCGTACAGCACGATCTTGAGCCCCGCCCCCGCGGCCACCGCGAGCCCTGCCGAGCGTACGGCCTTGCGGTCCAGGCGGAACCCGAGCGACACTAACGCGCCCGCGTACGAGAGCCACCAGACGCTCAACGCGAGGTTCCCCGCGAGCTCCGTCATCCGGCTGAAGTATTGATAGAACTGGACGGACCCGCCGGCGAAGACGGCCGCACCGCACAGCGCCCAGAAGACCTCGCCACCCCGAGCTTCCCAGGCTGCGGGGTTCGCCGGGGCCTGCCACCAGCGAGCGCACAGGCCGCTACCGGCGATGTACGTGTACAGCGCGAGCGCCCATGCGTCGGTGAAGACCGCCGCACCGGATTCGCGGGACGAGCCGGCGACGCCGAAGAGCCACACGAAGCCGAGCATCGCGAGGCCCAGCGCGGCGACGCGCCCGCCCGGCCGGTGTGCCCACCGCTCCGCAGCGAGCGCCGCCACCGCCAACGCGGTCCACCCCACCACGTCCGTCGTGGCGGTCTGCTCGGCGGCGAGGCCCAGGGCCAAGGCGGCGAGCGCGAACCCCATGATGAACAGCGGCGCTGCGCGCCGCAGCCAGCCCGCCACGAGATAAATCGCCGCGAGCAGCCCCGGAAAAGCCCATGGCGCGTGCTCGACCAGCTTCGGCCCCGCCGCGCGCGCGAGCAGCAGAAAGGCAAACGGGTTCACGAGGAAGAGGATCCGCTCCACGGCGGCCCCGGTGTCGCCAGGCGTACCGGCGAACGGATCGCGCTCCATCTGTTGCCACCAGAGCAGGCCCGTCACCACGGCCGCGGCGCCGAGCGCGAGCCAGATCTTCGGCTCCGGGGTGCGGACGGCGGCGAGACTCACGCCCAGCAGCACCCACGCGAGTAGCAGGATGCCGAGCCGGGCTTCCGGCCAGGCGCGGCGGCGCGTGACGTGGACGGTGAGGAGCGCGCCGGCCGCCAAAAACCAAGAGCCGAGCGCGCTCTCGAGGGCCGTCCCGGCTCCCGCCGCGGCGAGGAGGAGGTAACCGGCCAGCGCGAGGTCGAACGTGCGCCGCCATGTCATCGTGTAGGCGAGGATGCCCGTGCCGAGGCCGATGATTTCGAGGTAGCCGAGGAACGCGTCCGGATTAGGCGTGGGGGGCGGCAGCAGAATGGGCGCGAGGTAGGCGCCTGCGAGCGCCCAGATCGCGAGCCCTTCGATCTCGTGCCGCAGCGCGAGCAGGGTCACCGCGACGGTCGTGGCGGCGAGCAGCAGCACCCCGACGCGGCGGTCCACGAGCGCATAGGGGCCGGCCGCCGCCCACAGGCCGAGATAGACCAAGCCGCCGCCTGCGCCGATCATGGCGGCGCCATAGCGCCGCATGCCCCGGCCGATGCGCTGCTCGCCCCACGCGGCGACGCCCACACCCGCCACGACGGCGAGCAGCGAGCGGGCGGCCGGCGGGACCCACCCCCGATCGAACGCGTACTTGAGGAAGAACCCCATGGCCGCGAGCAGCGCCACCACCCCGACGACGAGCAGGCCCCGTTGGCCGAACCACTGCTCCAGGTCGCGGGCGGGCGGCCCCCGGGGCGGGGACGGCGCCTCAGGAGGCTGCGGCGGCCTGGGTCGAGGGGGTGGGGAGGAGGAGATAGGTTGCGTGGGGCGGAGCGCTGCAGCGTCGGGTGCGGCGGGCGGGGTGAGGAGCCGCCGCATCATCTGCTCGAGCACTTCCACCCGCCGCTCGAGGCGCTCGAGCGCCTCGTGCTGCTCGTCGCTCACCGTGTGGCCGCGATGGCGCGCGACCCGAGCGCCGTGATCACGATCGTGACGCCCGCGAGAATCAGGAGGTCCGGAGTCCATCCCACCTCGGTCGCGGGCAGGGCCATCTGGACGAAGTTCATCACGAAGTCGAACGCCCCGATGAGCAAGCCGAGCAGCACGGTGCCCTGGAGCTCGCGCCCCAAATGGGCGAGCAGGCTCCCGGTCACGAGCGCCACGGCGCCCTGCCCCGCTGCGAGCAGCATTGCCGTCAGGATATCGCTCACGAGCGTATGGACGAGCCAGGACCGTCCGGGGTTGTAGCTGAAGAACCAGGTGTGGATGAGAGCGATTGCGATCCCTGCCACCACGGCGCAGAGGGTGGCCCACACCGCGTAGTAGATCACGACCTTCATGCGGTCGCCGGTCTCGCTTACCATGCCGACCTCGCTTCGCGTCGTAGGGGCGCGGGGGCAGGGGCAAATGTGGACGCTCGCGCGCCAACCCGCCAGTCGACGTTATCTTACGCCGGGGCACGCATGCCTTGACGACTCGACCCCCACGACGTGGTGCCGGCCTCAGCCTGCGCGCCACGCTGCTCTGCGTAGCGCTCGCCGCTGGTGCGTACGCCGGCGCGCTTCCCGTGTACCTCGTAGTGCGCATGCGGGCACCGGCGCGGGCGCTGGGCGCGGGGACCAGCGCGATCGTCAGCCTCGAGGACGAGCTGGCCCGCCGGAACGCCGCACTCGGCCGGGCAGCCCGGCTCGCGGAGGACCTCATCCGGGACCGCACCCACCCGAGCTGCGACACGCTCGCCGCGATCGGGCGGCTCGTCGCGTTCGGCGCCGCGCATTCCGGGACCCTTCTGCGCGTCGACGTCCCCCTCCCGCTACGCGCGGCTCTAGCCCGCGCGGATCAAGCGATGGGCCTGGCCGCGGACACGCTTACCGCAGCGCTCGCGGCGCTGGCGCGCGCCGCCCCGGGGGAAGCGGCCGCCCATCTCCAGATGGCGGCGCGGCTCGATGCCGCCGCCGATGGCCATCGCGACGCACGCGGAGAACCGTCTCGCCGATGCCGCGCTGCCGGAGGACCAGCGGAGTGAAATGACCCAAATCCTCCGCCAGGTGCGGCGCGCGACGAAGTTGTTGCGCGGGCTGCTGCGGTTCGTGCGGGCGACCGAACGCGAGGTCTCCCGCGTCAACCTGAACGACGTGGTGCGCGGGGCGCTCGACCTCGTGTCCTACCGCTTCGGCGTGGACGAGATCACCGTGGGCGGGCGCCTCGACCCCACCCTGCCTCCGGTGGACGGCGACGCGATCAAGTTGGAACAGGTCGTCGTGAATCTCCTCTCCAACGCGATCGACGCACTGCACGCCATCAAGCCGCCCCGCCACCTCACGGTCGATACGGGCGTGGCTGATGGGCTCGTGTCCGTGGCAATCGCCGACAACGGCCGCGGCGTCCCGCACGAGGTCGCGGGGCGTCTGTTCCGCCCCTTCGGCACGACGAAGGGGCGGCGCGGCACCGGTCTCGGGCTCTACATTTCGCGCCAGATCGCCCGGGAGGCCGGGGGCGACCTCAGGCTGGTCTCGGCACCCGGTGACGGCGCCCGCTTCGTGCTCTCAGTGCCGGCCGTGGACGCTCCCGCGGCCCGGCCCGAGCCCCCCGTCGAGACCGCCACCGCGCCCGCGTCGCTCGCGGGGCTCCGGGTGCTGATCGTGGACGACGAGGAAGCAATCCGGCGGCCCATGGTCCGCTTCCTCAAGCGCCGGGGCGCGCAGGTGGATGAGGCCGGCGACGGCGAAGCCGCCCTCGCCCGGCTCGCCGGCCTGGGAGTGGACGTGATCCTCGCCGACCTGCGGATGCCGCGGATGGGTGGGGTGGAGCTCTATGCCAGACTGGAAGACGAGCGACCCGAGCTCGCAGCCCGGGTGCTATTCCTGTCAGGGGACGTCTCCCGGCTCGCCGAGCCCGGCAACACCCCCGTGCCACGGGAGCGGGTACTGGTCAAGCCCATGGAGCTGGCGGAGCTGGAGCGGCGGATCCTGGAGTTCGTGAGACCGCACCCCCCTCTGATTCCCCCCTCACATAGTGGAGAGGGGGGATAGGGGGGTGAGGTGGCCGGGTCGGCGGCCGCGCGCTATCATGAAGCATGCTGATCGTCGCGGTCCTGCTCACGACCGTCTTGATCCGCGTCGCGATCGTCGGAGCAGTCACGTACCTGCTGCTCCCGCAGGGCCCCCTCTGTCCTCACTGCCGCGCCGAGATGGTAGCCATCCGCAACCGCTTCTTCGACCGGCTGGTCCCCGCCTTGCAGCGCCGCTGGTGTCTCGAGTGTGGTTGGAACGGCGTGGTGCGGCGTGTCCAGAGCGCAGCGTCCCGAACGTACACCCGGCGGCCGGCGCCCCGCCCCACGCCGCACTGATCAGTCCATCGTCGTGATGAGGCGCGCCGCGCGCTCGAAAAAGAAATAGTCCCACGCCCAGTTGAGCAGCACGAACAGCTTGTTGCGGAACCCGATCAGCTGAATGATGTGCACCACCAGCCACACCACCCAGGCCGGAAACCCCGTGAAACCGATCCCGCGAATGTAGGCGACCGCGGCGTTGCGCCCGATGGTGGCCAGCGAGCCGGGATCGCGGTAGCGGAACGCGACCGGTGGCGCGCCCGTGAGCCCGCGCAGGATGTTCGTCACCGCCGTGTCCGCCATCTGGAGGGCCACCGGCGCCATCATGGGAAACGGCTCTCCGTCCGCCTCCAAGTAGGCGGCGTCGCCGATCACGTAGATCTCGGGATACCCAGGCACGCGCAGCGTGGGCTCGACCGGCACCCGTCCCTGACGGCCGGTGGGCAACCCCAGACGCGCGGTGAGCGACACGGCCTTGGCTCCCGCGGCCCAGATCAGGGTACGGGCCGGGATCACCTCGTCGCCCTTCAGGAGCACGCGCGCACCGTTGTAGTCGGCGACCGCGGCGCCGAACCGGACTTCCACGTGCTTGCGCCACAGGGTCTCGGCCGCCGCTTCGCGCAGCCGGGGCGGCATCGGGCCGAGCAGCCGATCGGTCGCCTCGAGCAGCAAGACGCGGACGTCCTTGATGTTCAAGCGCGCGTAGTCCTTCACGAGCACGAGGCGAATCAGCTCGGAGAGCGCGCCCGCCATCTCGACGCCGGTCGGCCCGCCGCCCACCACGACGAAGGTGAGCAGGGCCCGGCGCCGCTCCGCGTTCGGCTCGAGCATCGCGCGCTCGAACTGGCGGAGCACGTGATTGCGGATCCGGATCGCGTCCGGCACATCCTTCAGACCGAAGCCGTGCCGCGGGACGTTCTCGAGACCGAAGTAGTTCGTCTCGCCGCCCACGGCCAGGATGAGGTGGTCGTACGCGACCGGGCCGTCCGCGGTCGCGAGCCGTCGGGCCGCCGGGTCGAGCCCCGTCACCTCGACCATCCGGAACTCGAAGTTCCGCTGGCGGCGCAGAATCGCGCGCACCGGCTTGGCGATCTGCTCCGGCTCGAGCCCGGCGGTGGCGACCTGATAGAGCAGCGGCTGAAACAGGTGGTAGTTGTGCCGGTCGAGCATCACGACGTCGACCGGCGCCCTGCGGAGCGCGCGCGCGGCGCGCAGGCCGCCGAACCCGGCGCCGACGATGACGACGGTGGGGCGGTGCGTGGCCGGTCGCGCGGCGACCGCCGCCTGGTCACGGAGCACGGCACCCGTCTCGGTCGACGTGGTCAGATCGGCGACTCCGAAAGCACCTCGATGGGCGTGGCCCGATCGGCCGCGACCGTCTCGTGGATCGAGTTGTCGCCCTCGAGCAGCACGATCGTCGGGTGATGCTGGCGCGCCTCGTCCGGCGTCATCTGAGCATAGCTGATCACGATGACCGGATCGCCGACCTGCACGAGTCGCGCCGCCGCGCCGTTCACGCACACCGTGCGCGAGCCCGGCTTTCCCTCGATGGCGTAGGTGTCGAACCGCACCCCGTTCGCGATGTCCACCACCTGGACCCGCTCGAACGGCACGATGTTCGCCGCCGCGAGCAGGTCCGCGTCGATCGTGATACTCCCCTCATAGTGGAGCTCGGCCTGCGTGACCGTGGCGCGGTGGAGCTTGGACTTGCAAAGTGTCAAGAGCACAGGGCCCCCTGGTCCTCTGTTGGAGTACTGCCGAAAGCTAACCAGGTGGTGGCTCAGGCGGCCGCCGCGTACTACTCGAGCACCACCGCGGTGCCGTAGCACAGCACCTCGGTCGCAGACGCTTTACTGGCGACCTCGGACGCGTCGAAGCACATCCCGACGACGGCATTCGCGCCGAGCTCGCGCGCATGCTCGATCATGAGATCGTAGGCCGCCTGGCGCGTCTGCTCACACATCTCCGTATACGCGCCGATTTGACCGCCGATGATGCTCTTCAACCCGCCGAGAATGCCCTGGGCAATGGTCGGGGCGCGCACCGTGATGCCCCGGACGACGCCCTTATACTCGCGGATGCGGCGTCCCTGCACGTCGAACGTCGTGGACACGATAATGGGCGGCTGGATGGCCATCGCACGCTCCTGAACGGTGAAGGAATTGGATCGGAACCGTCCGCTCGAGTCTACAACGCCGCTGACTTGCTTGCACGCCCTCTCTGCGCGTATCATCCCACCGTCCATGAAGCAACTCGTCGTACCATCACCCGTCACGCCGCGCCTCGCCCGCTCGCTGATCGGGAAGAAGCTGCTCATGGCCGTCACCGGCGTGATCCTCTTCCTCTTCGTCGTGGGGCACCTGCTCGGCAACCTCAAGGTTTACGAGGGGCCGGAGCACTTCAATGCCTACGCCGAAGGCCTGCGCACGGTCGGCGCGCCCTTCTTCGGACGGGGGCAGCTGTTGTGGGTGGCCCGCATCGTCCTGCTCGTATCGGTCCTGGTCCACATCTGGGCCGCGATCGCCGTGACCCGCGCGAGCTGGCGCGCCCGCCCTGTCGCGTACCATCGGCTTGAGCCGGTCGAGACGACGTATGCCGCGCGCACGATGCGCTGGGGCGGCGTGATCATCCTCGTCTACGTGATCTATCATCTACTCGATTTCACGTTCGGTCGCGTGAACCCGAGCTTCGTCCCGGGAGACGTCTATCACAACGTGGTGGCGAGCTTCCGCGTGTGGCCCGTCTCGGCCGCGTACGTCGTCGCGATGCTCGTGGTCGGCCTGCACATCTATCACGGCCTGTGGAGTGCGGGCCAGACGCTGGGGGTGAATCGGCCCCCGACCGTCGGATGGCGACGCGGTGTCTCGGCCGTGATCGCCGTCCTGATCGCCGGCGGGTACATCTCCATCCCGGTCGCCGTCCTCAGCGGGCTGGTGCGCTGACCATGGAGCTGCGGTCGAGGGTCCCGGCGGGGCCGCTGGCGGAGAAGTGGGAACGGCATCGCTCCGAGATCAAGCTCGTCAACCCGGCGAACAAGCTGCGGCTCGACATCATCGTGGTCGGCTCCGGCCTGGCCGGCGCGTCCGCCGCCGCTTCGCTGGCCGAGCTGGGGTACAACGTCTCCTGCTTCTGCTTCCAGGACTCCCCCCGGCGCGCACATTCGATCGCCGCCCAAGGCGGCATCAATGCGGCCAAGAACTACCAGAACGACGGCGACTCAGTGTTCCGGCTGTTCTACGACACTGTGAAGGGCGGCGATTTCCGCGCGCGCGAGGCGAACGTGTACCGGCTCGCCGAGGTCAGCGCGAACATCATCGACCAGTGTGTGGCGCAGGGCGTGCCGTTCGCCCGCGAGTACGGCGGGCTGCTGGCGAACCGCTCGTTCGGCGGCGTCCAGGTCTCCCGCACCTTCTACGCGCGCGGCCAGACCGGTCAACAGCTGCTGCTCGGCGCGTACCAGGCCCTGGCGCGCCAGATCGGCCTCGGCAAGGTGAAGCTGTACCCGCGCGCCGAGATGCTCGACCTGGTGGTGATCGACGGCACGGCGCGCGGCATCATCGTGCGTGACCTGGTGAGCGGCCAGGTGAGCGCACACGCGGGGGATGCCGTCGTGCTGGCGACCGGCGGGTACGCGAACGTGTACTACCTCTCGACCAACGCGAAGGGCTGCAACGTCACGGCGATCTGGCGCGCCCACAAGCGCGGCGCCGCGTTCGCGAATCCCTGCTTCACCCAGATCCACCCCACGTGCATCCCGGTCACGGGCCATCACCAGGCGAAGCTCACGCTGATGAGCGAGTCACTCCGCAACGATGGCCGCATCTGGGTGCCGCAGCGGAAGGGCGACACGCGCCCTCCCAATGAGATCCCCGAGGGCGAGCGCGACTACTACCTCGAGCGGTTGTACCCGAGCTACGGCAATCTCGCCCCGCGCGACATCGCCTCCCGGCGGGCCAAGGAGGTGTGCGACGAGGGTCGCGGCGTGGGCCCGGGCGGCCACGGCGTGTACCTCGACTTCCGCGACGCGATCGCGCGGCTGGGGCGCCGCGTGATCGCCGAGCGGTACGACAACCTGTTCGAGATGTACGAACGCATCACGGCGGAGAACCCCTTCGCAGTGCCGATGCGCATCTACCCCGCCCCGCACTACACGATGGGCGGGCTGTGGGTGGACTACAACCTGATGACCACGATCGACGGGTTGTTCGCGATCGGCGAAGCGAATTTCTCGGACCACGGGGCCAACCGGTTGGGCGCGAGCGCGCTGATGCAGGGGCTCGCGGACGGCTACTTCATCCTCCCCTACACCATCGGCGACTACCTCGCCCAGGCGAAGCGCCACGCGCTCGACGCGACCCATCCGGCGTTCCGCGAGACCGGAGCGCAGGTCGGCGACCGGGTGGCGAGGCTGCTCGCGGTGAACGGCGGGAAGAGCGTGGACGCGTTCCACCGGGAGCTGGGCCTGCTGATGTGGGACCAGTGCGGGATGTCGCGCACCGCGGCCGGGCTGACGGCGGCGTTGGAGCGGATCTGCGCCATGCGCGAGGAGTTCTGGCGCGACGTGTACGTCGGGGGTCGGGGCGAGGATTTCAATCAAGCGCTGGAGCATGCCGGTCGTGTCGCGGACTTCTTCGAGTTCGCCGAACTGATGTGTCACGACGCGCTCCACCGCGAGGAGTCGTGCGGTTGCCACTTCCGCGAGGAGTATCAAACGCCCGAGGGGGAGGCGAAGCGCGACGACGCACGCTTCAGCTACGTGGCGGCGTGGGAGTTCACGGGCGTGGGCCAGCCCCCCGTGCTCCATAAGGAGCCGCTCGAGTTCGAGGCGGTGCACCTGGCGCAGCGGAGCTACAAGTAATGCGGCTCATCCTCCACGTCTGGCGGCAGGCCGGGGCGAGCGCCCCGGGCGGGTTCGTCCGCTACGACGTCGCCGAGGCGAGCCCCGACATGTCCTTCCTCGAGGTGCTCGACGTCCTGAACCAGCAGCTCATCGCCCGCCGGGAAGAGCCGATCGCCTTCGACCACGACTGCCGCGAAGGGATCTGCGGCGCGTGCGGGATGGTGATCAATGGGCGGCCCCACGGGCCCGAGCGGGCGACCACGGCGTGCCAGCTCCACCTGCGCCATTTCGCCGACGGCGCCGAGCTGTGGATCGAGCCGTGGCGGGCCCGGGCCTTCCCGGTCATCAAGGACCTGGTGGTGGACCGGAGCGCGTTCGACCGCATCATTCAGGCGGGGGGATTCATCACCGCGCGCGCCGGCAGCGCTCCGGAGGCGAACTCGATCCCCGTCCCCAAGCACGACGCCGATCTCGCGATGGACGCCGCGGCCTGTATCGGCTGCGGCGCGTGCGTCGCCGCCTGCCCCAACGCCTCGGCGATGCTGTTCGTGGCGGCCAAGGTGTCGCACCTCGGGCTGTTGCCGCAGGGGCAGCCCGAGCGCGCCACGCGCGTGGTCGGCATGGTGGCGCAGATGGACGCCGAGGGGTTCGGCGCCTGCACCAACCACGGCGAGTGCATGGCGGCGTGCCCCAAGGAGATCTCGATCGACTTCATTGCGCGGCTGAACCGAGATTACGTGAGAGCCGTCGTCCATCATCCGTCATCCGTTGTCCCTGCTGATGGCAGCGCCAACGGATGACGGACGATGGATGACGGCTTACAGCTTCACCGCCGCCATCGTCTCTTTCACCGCATCGGCCGATTGCTTCAGGGCCGCCTGTTCGTCAGGCGAAAGCCGCACTTCCAGGATCTTCTCGAGCCCCTTCCGCCCGAGCTTGCACGGCACCCCGCAGTACATCCCCGAGAGACCGTACTCACCCTGGAGCCAGGCGGCGCACGGCAGGATCCGCTTCTTGTCGTGGACGATCGCTGCGATCATCTGGACCACGGCGGCCGACGGCGCGTAGTAGGCCGAGCCGGTCTTCAGGAACGCCACGATCTCGGCGCCGCCGTTGCGCGTGCGCTCGACGATCTTGTCGAGCGTCGGCTTGCTCAGGAAGTGGGTGACGGGGATGCCCGCGACGCTCGTGTAGGAGATGAGCGGCACCATCGTGTCGCCGTGCCCGCCGAGCACCATGGCCTGGATGTCCTCAACCGACACGTCCAGCGCTTCGGCGAGGAAGGCGCGGTAGCGCGCCGTGTCGAGCACGCCAGCCATGCCGATCACCCGCTCACGCGGGAAGCCCGTCACCTGCTTCGTTACCCAGCACATCACATCGAGCGGGTTCGAGACCACAACGACGATGGCGCCGGGACAGTGCTGCTTGATCTGCTGGGCGACCTGCTTCACGATGTCGGCGTTGGTACGCACGAGGTCGTCGCGGCTCATCCCCGGCTTACGGGCGATGCCGGCCGTTACCACCACGAGCTCGCTGCCCGCGGCGGGCCCGTAGTCGTTCGCCCCGACGACGCGGGTATCGAATCCTTCGATCGGCCCCGACTGCCACTGGTCCAGCCCCTTGCCCTGCGGCACCCCGTCGATCACGTCCACGAGGACCACGGTGCGCGCGAGCTCCTGCTCGGCGAGTCGCTGGGCGGCGGTGGCGCCCACGTTGCCGGCGCCGACGACGGTGATCTTGGAGAGCATGGAGCGATCCTGAGGTGACGGGGTCTGGAGGCGCCTAAACCTATCGGCCGGGTCACTCCCGGGGAATCACCCGGCGCAGCGCCTCGTACACCACGATCCCCACCGCCGTCGCGAGATTGAGACTCCGTACCGAGTCGCGGATCGGGATGTGGTACAGGCGATCGGCGTGCTTCTCGCGAATGCGGTCGGGCAGGCCGTCGCTCTCATTCCCGAACACGAGCACGGCGCGGTCGCGGTACGGCGCATCCCAGAACGAGTGCTCGCCGTGAGCCGAGAAGTAGAGGCAGCGGTCCCGCGACACGGCCTCCCGGAAGGCGTGCCAGTCCGGATGCACCCAGAGGTCCACCGCGTCCCAGTAGTCGAGCCCCGCCCGTTTCACGTCCGGGTCGTCGAGGGAAAAGCCGAGCGGCGCGACGAGGTGCAGCGCGGTGCCGGTGGCCGCGCACAGACGGGCGATATTGCCGGTGTTGGGAGGGATCTGCGGCTCTACGAGTGCGACGTGCAGGCCCATCAACCGCCCCGCGTGTGCATCTCCCGGTGCGGGTCGGCGCGCAGCGAATCAATCCGGTAGAGGGCGCCCCGCTCCGCCACGCCGAGCCGCTCCTCGGCGCCGCGGTCGGTGCGCGTCTGCCACGTTTCCCGGATGAGCGCCGCCAGCTCGTCGTCCCCGGCCCCGCGGCGCAGCGGCTCGCGCAAGTCGACCCCCCGCTCGGCATACAAGCACAGCAGCCACGTCCCGTCCGCTGTGATCCGGCTGCGGTCGCACGTGCGGCAGAACGGCGCCGTGGTCGAGGCGATGATCCCGAACGTCGTCCCGTCGGGGAGCCGGAAGCGCTCTGCCGGCGCGCGGGAATCGTCGCGGAGCGGCTCGACGGGCCCGTAGCGCCGGCTCACGACGTCGAGCATCTCGCGCTGCGACACGACCTGGTCCACGGACCACCGGGTCGCCCCGCCCACGTCCATGTACTCGATGAACCGCACCTCGGCGTCGCGCGCGCGGGCGAACTCGATCAGATCCACGAGCTCGTCGTCGTTGAACCCGCGAATCACGACCGTGTTGAGCTTGACCCGGTCGAACCCCGCGTCGCGCGCGGCCGCGATCCCCTCGAGGACGTCGGCGTGCCGCGCGCTCTTGGCGAACGCGAGCATCCGCTCGGGCCGCAGCGTGTCGAGGCTCACCGTCACGCGCCGCAGACCGGCCGCGCGCAGGGCCGCCGCCTGCCGGGCGAGCAGCAGACCGTTGGTCGTCAGGGCCAAGTCGGTCACCGCCGCGTTGCGCGCGATCATCCGAACCAGCGTCGCGAGATCGTGCCGCAACAGCGGCTCGCCGCCCGTCAGCCGGACCTTGTGGACGCCGAGACCCGCGAACACGCCCACGATCCGCTCGAGCTCCTCGAACGTGAGGATCGAGGCGCGCGGCAGCCAGACATACTCGTCCTCCGGCATGCAGTAGCGGCACCGCAGGTTGCAGCGGTCGGTCACCGAAAGGCGCAGGCTCGCGAGGGGGCGGTCGAGCCGGTCGCGAATCTCAGACATGCGTCGGACTGTCGGACGGTCGGACTGTCGGACGGCCGGAGGGATCGACCCACACTTCGCTCCCGTCAAGCCGCAGCTCCTTCTTCCAGACGGGGATGCGCCGCTTCACTTCGTCGATGACGTAGCGGCACGCCTCGAAGGCATGGGCGCGGTGCGGCGCCGCGGCCGCGATGGCGATGCTGGCCTCGCCCGCGGCAATCGTGCCGAGCCGATGGCGCAGGGCGATGCGCGCCTCCGGCCAGCGGGCCCGGGCGTCCGCGAGCAGTCGGCCGAACTCCGCCTCCACCATCTCCTCGTAGGCCGAGTACTCGATCGCCGTCACCCCGTGCTCCGCCGGCCCGTTGCGCACCGTGCCAAGAAACGCGCACGTGCCGCCGCAGGCGGGGGACGACACCTCGGCGAGCAGCGCGTCGAGGGAGATGGGTTCTCGGGTCAGATAGCTCATTCACCCACCCGCGATCGGTGGCAGGAGCGCCACCTCGTCGCCGTCCTGGATGCTCGCGTCGAGCTTCACATGCTTCAGGTTCACCGCCGCGAGGGGGCGCTCGGGCAGGGCGCGGGCGCCGGGGTAGTGCTGCCGCACCTGTCGCACGACGTCACCCACCGTCGCGGGCAGCGGCACCGCGATCGCGGCCTCGGCCCGCCCCACGAGCTCCGCGTAGCGGGCGAAGAAGCGCACCCGCACGGTCGCCACCGCAGTCGTCGCCATACCGTGACCAAGATAGCCGCCGTCAGTTCCCGGTGGAACCGGTGGTGAGGCCGCGCCAGATCTTCGCCTGCTTGGCGCTCGACGCGGCGACCTGAGTCACATTGAAGCTCACCACCGTCCGCTCGCGCACCTGCGTATTGAGGCTCAGGGGCTGTCCGCCCCGCTGCACCGCGATCGTGAGCGGCGTGCCTGCCTGGCCGCGGTACCGCTGGCGGAACTTCACGGCCCAGTCGTCGTCCGGACGGGGCTCGACGTCCCCGACCTTGAGCAGCACGTCCCCCGGCTGCACCCCCGCCCCCTCCGCGGCGCTCCCCGGGACGACCCCCTGCACGACCAGCTTCCCCTGCTCGTTGGGCTGCGCGTTCACGCCCAGGAACGGATTGGAGGTCGTCTGTCGCGCGACCGCGATCCCCGCCTTCGAGAACACACTCTCGTAGGGGAGCGGGTCCCGGCCATTGATGTAGCGCTGGTAGAAGGCGTCCGCATCGGGCATGCCGAATTCGCGCAGTAGCGACACCAGGTCATTCGTCGTGAACCCCCGCTGCCGCTCGTAGAAGCGCGTGTACAGGGCCCGTGTCACGTCGTCCAGGCCGTGCCGGTTCTCGGTGGCGTCGCGGATCGCGATGTCGAGCAGCATCCCGGTGAGTGCGCCCTTCGGGTAATAGAGCTGGGAGCTGTTCACAAACACCTCGTTGATCCAGGTCGCCACGCTCCCGTCCTCCTCGCTCCACGGCTCCGGGACCGACTCGACCTGCTGCATGTCCTGGGCGGTATTGCTCAGGAACTGGTCCGTGGTCCAGAGGCCCGAGCGGATGTTCGTCAGGTCCGCGTAGTAGTCCGTCACGCCCTCGGACCACCACAAGAGCGGCGTGTACTGCTCCGCGTGATAGTTGTACGGCCACATGTCGGCGGGGCGGATCCGTTTCACATTGTAGAGGTGGAAGTACTCGTGGGACATGAGCGGGATCATGAAGTCGCCGAAATTCCCGGCGGCGTCCGCGAAGGCGCCCTGCGGCATGATGTCGAACTGGGACGCGCTGTGCTCGAGCCCACCGCCGAAGCTGATCGGCTCCCGGATCACGTTGAAGAAGACCGTGTAGTGGTCGTACGGCGGTCCGCCGAACAGCGCGTTCTCGGTCTTCGCGATCTTCTCGAGGTCGGCGCGCATCTTGCCCTGCACCGCCGGCGTATACGCGTCGCCGGGCCAGATCGCGATGCGGATCCAGCGGCCATCCACCTGCACTGAATCGAGGCTGTATTTCCCGAGGAACGTCTCGGCGTCGGCGAGCTCGTGGTAGGTCGGCGCCGCGTACGGGCCGCTGCCGGCGCCCTTCAGCGCCGTGGTCACCTGCCAGCCCGCCGGCAGCGTGAAGCGGACTTCCGCCGGGCGCTGCAGCTGCCCTTCCTCGTAGAGAAGCAGGTTCGTGCCGAGGAACTGCCCGAAGTCGCCCGTGATGCGCGCGAGCGAGAGATCGATCGTGTCGGCCAGGTAGTCGAACTCGACAGTCACGCGGTCGCTCTTGCCCGTCGAGACGCGCCACGTGTCCTTGTCGAGGCGGTCCCAGAAGAGCGCTTGCCCCGCCGCGCTCTTCGCGCCGAAATGGCGCACGTACCGCGCGTAGTTCTGGATTTCGTAATTGCCGGGACTCCACGCGGGCAGCGACATGTACAGCGTGTCTTTGCCGCGCGCGGGGAACTCGGCCGACACGTGGAACAGGTGGGCGGCGGGCGACGGAACGGACACCTCGTACTTGACCGGCGCTCCGGTTTGCGCGGCGAGCGGCACGGCGATGAAAAGGGAGAGCAGCTGGCGCACGAGCGACTCCAACGTGTATGTGAAGACTGGTGACTACCCCGCGCAAAACGAAGCGGCCCAGACGGTTAGTCCGGGCCGCTCGGAACGCGTGGCCCTCAAACGGGCCCTTCAGGGCGTGACGCGCTCGCTCGCTTCCGCCACCATCGCGCGCAACTCCTTGCTGGGCTTGAAGACAGGAACAGGCCGCGCCGCGACTTCGACCGGGTCCCCGGTGCGCGGATTGCGGGCCATGCGCGTCTTGCGCTGACGGATCTTGAACGTGCCAAATCCACGAATCTCAATGTTATGCTGCTCGGCGAGCGCCGCTTTGACCGCATCGAGAAAGGAGTCGACAACACGGGCGCAGTCCTTCTTGGAAATCAGGGGACCGGCGGTGCGTGCGATTTGTGCGGTGACTTTCTCGACCAGATCCGCCTTCGTCATCCATCCCCCTTGAAGGGCCCAAGGGCTGTCGCGACGAGGGGCCAACATACGGGCTTACCTATTGTGTGTCAAGAGCTTGGAGGAACTGCTGGAAGTGCCCTTGGGCGTCGTGCGGGCCGGGCGAGGCCTCAGGATGGTATTGGACTGCGAAAATCGGGTACTCCCGATGCTTCACGCCTTCGACTGTCCCGTCGTTGAGATTAAGGTGCGTGACGTGTAGCGCCTTCGCGCCCGGGACCCCGGCGGTGTCGCCCCGCACCGCGAACCCGTGGTTCTGTGACGTGATAAGTACTTGTCCTGTAGCGAGATCCCGGACCGGGTGGTTGCCGCCCCGGTGGCCGTACGGCAGCTTCACCGTGTCTCCTCCCAGCGCGAGTCCCAGCAACTGGTGTCCGAGGCAGATCCCGAAGATGGGAAGCGCGCCGTCGGCGAGGTCACGCAGTGTCCTGACGGCGTAGTCCACTGCGGCCGGGTCGCCCGGGCCGTTCGAGAGAAACAAGCCGTCGGGCTCGAGTTCGCGCACCCGCGCGGCGGGTGTGGCAGCGGGGACGACGGTGACGCGGCAGTCGTTCTGGAGGAACAGGCGCAGGATGTTGCGCTTCATGCCGTAGTCGTACGCGACGATGTGGTGGCGCGCAGCGGCGGGTCCCTCGCTGTACTCGCGGGCGATCGTCGCCTGCGTCGCGAGGTCGAGTCCATCCATGGAGGGGCTCGCGGCGAGGGCGGCGCGCACCGGGGCGTCGGGCGCGTCGCCCAGCGCCACCGCGCCGCGCATCGCCCCCTTGGAGCGAATGTGGCGCGTGAGCCGGCGGGTGTCGACGTCGGCGACGATCGGCACGCGCGCCGCCGCGAGCCAGTCGGCGAGCGCGCCGGTTGCCCGCCAGTTCGACGGCTTGACGGACAGCTCGCGCACCACGACGCCTGCGACCCGCGGGCGGTCGGATTCGATGTCGTCCGGGTTGATGCCGTAGTTGCCGATCATCGGCGCCGTCATCACGACGATCTGGCCGAGGTAGGAGGGATCGGTGAAGACCTCCTGGTAACCCGACAGATTGGTCGTGAAGACGACCTCGGCGTACGTGGGCTCGAACGGGATGGGCGCGGTTCCGGGGAACCAGGCTCCGTCCTCGAGCAGCACGTAGGCCGGACGCGGGTCAGCGATGGGGCGGCGGGCTCGGGTTGGAGGGGGGCGGCGCGCCCTGCGGCGACGGCGTCGTCGGCAGCGGGAGGGGCGTGGGCTGTACGGGTGCCGGCGTGGGGACGTTGCCTTCGAGCACCGACCGAGGTGCCGCGCTGCGCGACGACATCACGGCGAGCAGCAGCGACACGAACAAGAAGATCCCGGCGCACCACCAGGTGATCCTCGTCAGCAGGGTCGTCGCCTGGCGGCCGCCCATGAACTGTTCCGTGCCGGCGCCGCCGCCGAGCGACGCCAGCCCCCCGCCCTGGCCCGCTTGCAGCAGGACCGCGGCCGCGAGGATCAGCGCGTCGGGGATAAGGATGCCGAAGAGCAGGAAGTTGTACATGCGGCGGGGATAATAGCTACGCGGCGCCCGTCTGCACAAGCTGACCCCACGTCTCGGGATCGAGCGACGCGCCGCCCACGAGCACGCCGTCCAGCTCGGGCTCGGCGAGCAGCTCGGCGGCGTTCTTCAGGTTCACGCTGCCACCGTACAGCACGCGCGGGCGGTCCGCGCCGCGGGCCTGGAGCCAGGCGCGGACCTCGCGGTGCACCGTCGCGGCGTCCTGCGGGGTCGCGTTCTTCCCCGTCCCGATCGCCCAGACCGGCTCGTACGCAATCACGACGCGCGACAGGACGCCCCCGTCCAGCTGGCTCAAGGCGCCCGACAGCTGCCGCGTGACCACCGCCGTGGTGTGGCCCGCGTCCCGCTCGGCCAGCGTCTCTCCGATGCACAGCATCGGGAGGAGACCCGCCGCGAGCGCCGCCGCCACCTTGCGCCGGGTGTCGTCGTCCGTCTCCCCGAACACGTGGCGGCGTTCCGAGTGGCCCACGAGCGTCGCCTTCGCGCCGGCCTGCTGGACCAGCGGGGCGGACACGGCGCCGGTGAACGCCCCCTTCGGCTCCCAGTAGATGTCCTGGGCACCGACCAGCAGGTCGGCGCGCTCCCGCGCGGCCTGGGCGGCGGCTTCGAGAGAGACGGCGGGCGGGAAGAACCACACCTCGCGGTCGTCGCGCCGGTTGTAGCGCGCGCGGAACGTCTTGAAGTAGGCCCGCGCCTCCTCGGGCCCGAGATGCATTTTCCAGTTGGCTGCGAAGAGCAGCCGCCCCCCCCTCACGCGTCCTCGAGCGCCGTGACGCCGGGGAGTGGCTTTCCCTCGAGGAACTCGAGCGACGCCCCTCCGCCGGTCGAGACGTGGGTGAACTTGTCCTCGAGCCCGGCCACGGCGGCGGCCGAGTCTCCGCCGCCTACCACGGTGACGGCCCCGCGCTTCCCTGCTTCGACCAGCGCGTCGGCGACCGCCCGCGTGCCGGCGTCGAACGGCGGTGTCTCGAACACGCCCATCGGTCCGTTCCAGAAGACTGTCTTCGCCTTGACGATGCGCGCCCGGAAGTCGAGGCGGGTCGCCCCATCGATGTCGAAGATGGCGCAATCCGCGGGGACCCGATCGCTCGGCACCTCCCGCTGCTCGGCGGCGCGCGCGAGGCTCGGCGCTACGACGGCGCCGCGCGGCAGGATGAGCTTCGCGCCGGCCCGCGCGATGAGCGCCTTCGCGACGTCCTCTTTGTCCCGCTCCACGAGCGAGCCGCCGACCTGGAACCCGATCGCGAGCAAGAACGTGCTCGCCATCGCACCGCCGATCAGGATCTCGTCCACTCGCGGCAGCAACGCCTCAATCACGTCGATCTTCCCCGAGATCTTGGCGCCGCCGAGCACCGCGACGAACGGGCGTCGGGGGTGCTGGAGCGCGTCGCCCAGGTAGCGCAGCTCCTTCTCCATCAGGAAGCCCGCGACCGCCGGCTTGAGGAGCTGCGCCACCGCCGCGGTGGACGCGTGGGCGCGGTGAGCGGAGCCGAACGCGTCGTCCACGTAGAAGTCGCCCAGCGCCGCGAGCGTCGCCGCGAGCCGGGCGTCGTTCGCCTCCTCGCCCGGCCAGAAGCGGGTGTTCTCGACCAGGGCCACGCCGCCGCGTGGCAACCGCCGTGTGGCGGCGGCGCCGCTCGCGGGATCGGGGATGAACTCCACCGGCGTGCCGAGGATGCGCTCGACGTCGCGCACGATCTGCCGCAGCGAGAGCGTGGGATCCGGCCCTTTGGGGCGGCCCAGGTGGGAGAGCAGGATGACGCGCGCGCCCTTGTCGCGCAGGTACTTGATGGTGGGCAACGCGGCGCGGATGCGCGTCTCGTCGGTGACGTGGCCGTCCTTCAGGGGGACGTTGAAATCCACCCGGACGAGTGCGCGCTTGCCGTCCAACGCCTCGGGCGGCAGGTCACGCAGGCTGCGCTTGGTCACTTGCCGGCGATGTACGCGAGCAGGTCGACGCAGCGGGCGGAGTAGCCCATCTCGTTATCGTACCAGGACGACAGGTGGACGAATGTGCCGTCGATCACGGCCGTCGACAGGGCGTCGACGACGCTCGAGCAGAGGTTCCCGACGTAGTCCACCGACACGAGCGGCTCTTCGCTCACGTCGAGGATCCCTTTCAGGCTCGAGCACGCCGCCTGTTTGAAGGCGCCGTTCACCTCGTCGACCGTCGTCCTCCGCTCCACCTCCGCCGCAAGCTCGACGATCGACACGTCGGGCGTCGGGACCCGCAGGGAGATGCCGTCGATCTTCCCCTTCACCTCCGGGATGACGAGGCTCGTCGCTTTCGCGGCGCCGGTGGTGGTCGGGATGATGCTCAGTCCCGCCGCGCGGGCGCGCCGCAGGTCTTTGTGCGGCAGGTCGAGCACCTGCTGGTCGTTGGTGTAGCTGTGCACCGTGGTCATGAAGCCGTGTTTGAAGCCCCAGTTGTCGAGCACGACTTTCACCATCGGCACGAGACAGTTGGTGGTGCACGACGCGTTCGAGATGACGTGATGCTTCGCCGGGTCGTACTTCTGGTGGTTCACGCCCATGACGACCGTGATGTCCTCGTCTTTGGCCGGCGCGGAGATCACGACCTTCTTCGCGCCGGCGGCGAGATGCTTCGCGGCGTCCGCGCGCTGCGTGAATCGGCCCGTGCTCTCGAGCACGAGCTCCACGCCCAGCGCCTTCCAGGGCAGCTGCTCGGGCTCCCTGATCGCCGACACCTTGATCGGCCGGCCGTTCACGACCAGCGTGTCGCCTTGCGCCTCGACGCTCCCGGGGAAGCGCCGGTGCACCGAATCGTACTTGAGGAGGTGCGCGAGCGTTTTGGTGTCGGTAATGTCGTTCACCGCCACGACCGCGAGGGCCTCCTGCTTGAGCAGCGCCGCCGCCCGCAGCACGTTGCGCCCGATCCGTCCGAACCCGTTGATCCCCACACGCACGGCCATCGCTCTTCCCTCAGGTGAAATCCGGCACCACTGCCCGCCCGAACGTCACGGCCAGCACGGTGCGCGCGCCGGCTTGCTCGAGCGTCCGCGCTGCCTCGGTGAGCGTCGCGCCGGTGGTGAAGACGTCATCGACCAACACTAATGCGGAATTCGGAATGCGGAATGCGGAATCGAGGGTGGCGGGTTCATTCCGCATTCCACATTCCGCATTCCGCACTTCGAAGGCTCCCGCCACATTCGCCAGGCGCGCCTCCGGTGTCAACGCCGTTTGCGTGGCCGTCTCCCGGGCGCGGACGAGCAGCGGCACCACGGGACGACGCCACCACCGCCCGAGCGCGCGCGCCAGCCGCTCGCTTTGGTTGTAGCCGCGCTCCCGCTCGCGCGCGGGCCCGAGCGGGATGGGGACGAGCCACGCGGCCTCGCGCCGGGGGAGGACGAGGCGGTGCATCACCGCGGCGAGGTCGTCGGCGATGCGCGGCAGGCCACCGTATTTCAGGGCGTGCACCGCAGCGCGGGCGGCGGCGTCGAGCCAGACCGCCGAGCGGGCCACGCGGAACGCCGCGGGCCAGTCGGCGCACAACCGGCACGCGCCGAAATGCGGCTCTGGCTGCCCGCAGCGCTCGCACCACGGCCGCCGCACGGGGCGCCAGCGATGCCGGCACACGTCGCACACCAGCTGCCGGGAGTCGGGAAAGGAAAGGAGCGCGCGGCAGAGGAGGCACTCGGCCGGCAGGAGCAGCTGCTCGAGCGCCTCACGCACCGAGAGCGCGGTTCACGGCGGCCCGCATCACCTCGACGGGCGCCGCGTGGCCCGGGAAGAACCGGCCGAACGCGGCCGCCCCCTGCCGCACCAGCACCTCGCGGCCGTCCTGCGCCCGCACCCCCGCCGCGCGCAACAGCCGCACCCAGGGGGTGCCCCCGGGAGCGTAGACGAGGTCGAGCGCCGCACCGAGCCGACGCGTGCGGTCGGGGTCGAAGGGCAAGGGATCCTTCTTCTGCAAGCCCAAGGGGGTGGCGTTGATGGCGACGTCGGGCTCGAGCGCCCCGCGCGCGGGCTCCGCTTGGGCGCCGCGGCTCCGCGCCCAGTCGGCGAACGCGCGTGCGCGCCCGGCGTCACGCGACAGCACGTGCAGCTCGGCCTTCACCTCGGCGGCGGCGACCGCGACCGCCCGGGCCGCGCCCCCCGTGCCCACCACCAGCCAGCGACCGCCGCCGCCCCCCCGGCCCCCCCCGCCCCCCCCGCCGTCCACGCCGAGTTGCCGGAGGCACGCGAGAATCCCGGCGACGTCGGTGTTGTCGCCCACGAGCGCGCCGTGCTCCGTCCAGAAAGTATTGCACGCCCCGACGCGCTCGCAGAGATCCGTTTTCCGCGCAACACATCGTTCCGCCGCCTCTTTGTGCGGCACCGTCACATTCCCTGCCCCGCCGACGGCCGCGAGCGCCCCGAACAGCGCCGGCAGCGCCGAGGCCGGAGCGCGCAGCGCCACGTACACCGCGTCCAAACCGAGGGCGCGGATCGCGGCGTTCTGCATGAGAGGGGACAGCGAATGGGCGACCGGGTCCCCGATCACTGCCAACAACCGCGTGTCAGCGCTGACTTCCACTCGCGAACTCTTTGACGATCCGCTCCACCGCCGTCTGGATCAGGGCCTCGAGCTCGGAGCAGGTATCGCGATACACGTCGAGGTCGCCGCCGAAGGGGTCGCTCACCTCGGCGGCGTCACCCTCGCGCCCGGCGTACTCACCGAGCACGAAGACATGCCCTTCGCCGCCGAGCTCGTCTACGCGGGCGCGGTGATGTCGGGCCATGGTGAGGATGAGGTCCGCTTCCTCGACCAGCTCGCGCGTGAGCAGGCGCGCGCGGTGTGCCGATAAGTCGAGCCCGCGCTCCAGGCCCACGAGGTAGGCGCCCTCCGACACAGGGGCGCCGTCCCAGGCACCGGTGCCGGCGGAGGACGCGTCGATCCCCTCGATCCCGCGCTCGGCCAGGGCGCGCTGCAGCAGCGCCGCCGCGAGTGGGCTGCGGCAGATGTTGCCGGTGCAGACCAGCAGGATCTGCTTCGTGCTCGTCACCTCGGTCATGGCGCGAGGCTCCCCGCGGCGCGTCGCAGCTCCGCCAGCGTGATCGCGCCTTCGCGGATCAAGCGAGGCGTGGGCAGCGTGCAGTCAACCACCGTCGAAGGAGGCGAGTTCCCCAGCACACCGCCGTCCAGCACCAGCAGCGTTCCGGCTTCGACGGCGGGCGCGAAGTCACGCGCGATCGCCTCGGCCCCGGGGGCGGGCGGGCTCCCCGGCAAGTTAGCCGATGTGGACGTCACCGGCTCCCCCAGGGCGCCCACCAGCCGCGCCATGCCGCGGTGCGATGTCCACCGCACGGCGATGCCGCCCTCCGGTCCCCGCAGCAGGTCGGGCAGCCGGCCGCTCCCGCCGGGCAGCACCAGCGTGAGCGGACCCGGCCAAAACGCCCGCGCCAGCGCGCTCGCCGACGCGGTGAACGCGAGTCCCTGCGCCTCGGCCATCTCCCCGTCGGCGACGAGCAGCAGAAACGGCTTGTCGGTACGCCGCCCCTTGAGTCGCGCCAGCGCCTGCACCTCGGGGAGCCGAGCCCGCGACCCCAGGCCGTAGACGGTTTCGGTTGGGTACGCGATCAGCCCGCCCGCCGACAGGTGAGCCACCGTCCGCGCGAGGGCGGCGGCGACGTCCTGATCGGTCCGGAACGGGAGGGAGGCAGAGGCGGGCTTCACCGCAGCTCACGCGCCAGGGCCTCGGCGAATCGGAAGTCGTCCGCCGTCGTCACCTTGAGGTTGTAGGAAGAGTCGGGGACGACCTCGACCGGGAGTCCGGCGCGCTCGCACAGCGCCGCATCGTCAGTCGACGCGTCGCCGTTCGTGAGCTGGCGGTACGCCTGCTCGATCATATCCCGCGGGAACCCCTGGGGAGTCTGCGCGCGCCACAGACGTTCTCTCGAGACGGTTTTCGTGATACGGTTTCCCGTGACGACTTCTTTCACGGTGTCGTGCAGCGGCACCGCCGCCACCGCGCCCACGCCGGCGCGCGCCTTCGCGATCACGGCGTCGATGATCTCGCGGCTCACGAACGGTCGCGCGCCATCATGGATCAGCACGACGCCGGCCCCCTCGGGCAGGGCGCGCAGGCCGGCGTGCACCGACTGCGGCCGCGTGGCGGCCCCGGCGACGAGCGTCAAGCGCTCACTCACCAGCTTGCCGAGCCACTCCGGGGGCTTGGCTACGAACCCAGCGGGCAGCGCGATGACCACGCGGCCGACGGCGGGGTGGGACGCGAACGGCCGGAGCGCGCGCAGCAGCATCGGGACGCCGAGGATCGGGCGGAACTGCTTCGGCTCTCCCGGTCCGGCGCGCACGCCCGCGCCCGCCGCCACGATGACGACACCGACGTCAGGCCGCGAGCCGCTGAGCGAGCTCACCGATCCCGTCCATCCCGACGACCTCGAGGCCGGTCACGCCGAGGCGCGAGCGCTTGGACAGGAAGGCGCGCCGGAACCCCTGGCGCGCCGCCTCGCCGAGCCGCCGCTCCACGCCCGCGACGGGGCGGATCTCTCCGCCGAGCCCGACCTCGCCTAGAAACACCGCGTCCGCGGGGAGGGGTCGGTCGTGCACGCTCGAGACGAGCGCCGCGATCACCGCGAGGTCGGTGGACGGCTCGAGCAGGCGCACGCCGCCGGTCACGTTCACGAACACGTCGAGCTGGCCGAACGGCAGTCCGCCGCGGCGCTCGAGGACGGCGAGCAGCACGGCGAGCCGGCGGTGGTCGAGCCCGGTCGCGACGCGCTGCGGTGTGCCGAAGCCGCTCTTCGATGCGAGGGCCTGGATCTCGACCAGCAGCGGCCGGGTCCCCTCCATCAGCGCCGTGACGGCGGAGCCCGAGACTCCCGTGGTGCGCCCCGCGAGGAAGGCCGCGGCGGGGTCGGCTACGGGCTCGAGCCCCGCGCCAGTCATCTCGAAGACGCCGATCTCGTCCACCGAGCCGAACCGGTTCTTCACCGCTCGGAGGATGCGGTGGTCGAGCGTGCTCTCGCCCTCGAAATAGAGCACCGTGTCCACGATGTGCTCGAGCGTCTTGGGACCGGCGATGCCGCCGCCCTTGGTGACGTGCCCGACGAGCAGCACCGCCGGGCCCGCGTCCTTGGCGAGGCGCATCAGCCGCGCCGCGCATTCGCGCACCTGCCCCACGTTTCCGGGCGCGCCCTCGAGCTCGTCGGTGTACGTGGTCTGGATCGAATCGACGAACACGACGCGCGCGGCCAGCTTGCGGGCGTGATGCTCAATGGCCTCGAGCCGCGTTTCGCCGAGCACGTGCACCGCGCCCGCATCCACCGTCAGGCGGTCGGCCCGTAGCCGGATCTGGTCGGCGGACTCCTCACCCGAGACGTACAGCGTCGCGATGCCGGCCTGCTCGAGCCGGGCGGCGCACTGCAACAGCAGCGTGGATTTCCCGATGCCCGGTTCGCCTCCCACCAACACCACGGACCCCGGTACGATTCCGCCACCCAATACGAAGTCGAACTCGCGGAGGCCTGTCTGCCACCGCTCCGGCGCCGTCCCACCCAAGTCGGATAGCCGGATAGGCGGATAGCCGGACGCCTCTATCCGCCTATCCGCCTGTCCGCCTGACCGCCCCACCGGCTCTTCCACGAGGGCATTCCACGCCCCACAGCTTTCACAGCGACCGCCCCACTTCGGCTGCTCGGCGCCGCATTCGGTGCAACGGAACACGGAGCGCGGTCCCCCCCCACCCTTACCCACGGCTGGCCTCGGGGGGTGCCTCGCGCGGCGAGTAGTTGTCGAAGCGGGTGTATTCCTTCTTGAACACGAGCTTCACGGTACCGGTGGGGCCGTTGCGCTGTTTCCCCACGATCAATTCCGCCAGCCCCTCGATGCTCTCGTTGGTTTTGGGATCCACCGGGCCGTCGTAGAATTCCTGCCGGTAAATGAAGCAGACGACGTCCGCGTCCTGCTCGATCGCTCCTGACTCGCGCAGGTCCGAGAGCTGCGGGCGCCGATGCTCGCCCCCGCGCTGCTCGGGCGCGCGCGACAGCTGCGACAGCGCCACCACGGGAACGTCGAGCTCCTTCGCCAGCGCCTTGAGGGAGCGTGAGATGAACGAGATCTCCTGCTGGCGGCTCTCGGAGTCGGTGGGGCCCTGCATCATCTGCAGGTAGTCCACCACGACGACGCGGACGTCGTGCTCCGCTTTCAGTCGCCGTGCCTTGGAGCGCATGGCGAGCGGCGTGAGCATCGCCGAGTCGTCGATCCAGATGGGCGCGGTGCCGAGCAGGCCCGCGGCGCGCGCCAGCTTGGGGTAATCGTCGTCCCGCAGCAGGCCCCGGCGCAGCCGCTGCGCGTCGACCAGGCCCTCGGAGCAGAGCAGGCGCTGCACCAGCTGCTCCTTGGACATTTCCAGCGAGAAGATCGCGACCCCGACGTTTTGCTCGATCGCGGCGTGCTGCACGATGTTCAGCGCGAGCGCCGTCTTCCCCATCGAGGGCCGCGCGGCCACGATCACGAGGTCGCCGCGCTGCAAGCCGGCCGTCAGCCGGTCCAGATCCGTGAAACCCGTCGCCACGCCGGTGAGGGCGCCCTGGCTCGTGTGCAGCTGCTCGATCCGCTCCATCGTCGGCCAGATGAGTTCCTTCAAACGCACGAATTCCTCGGAGCGGCGGAGCTGGGCGACCTGGAAGACGCGGTGTTCGGCGTTGTCGAGCACCTCGGCCGAGGCGACGCGGCCCTCGTACGCGTCCTGGATGATGGAGGTGGCGGCCTCGATGAGCCGCCGCAGCACCGCCTTGTCGCGGACGATCCGCGCGTGATACTCGATGTTCGCCGCCGTGGGGACGACGTCGATCAGCGCGCCGAGATACTCCATCCCGCCGGCGCGATCCAGGTCGCCGCGCCGCACCAACTCGTCCCGCAGCGTGACGGGGTCGATCACGTCGCCGCGCTCCGTCAGCGCGATCATCGCACGGAACAGCTGCCGGTGTCCCTCGCGATAGAACATCGAGTCATCGAGGATTTCCGCGGCCTTCAGGGCCGCGTCCTGGTCGAGCAACATGGCGCCCAGCACCGCCTGCTCCGCCTCGTTGCTCCACGGAGCCTGGCGGCCGGCGAACTCGGGGGAACGGTCAGGCGATGAGACGGCGGGCGATGCGGACGTCATCCCAGGTCGGCTTCTTCCAGTTGGGGTTCCGGAGCAGGGCGGCCGGATGGTACGTAACGATAACCGGGATACCCCGGAACCGGTGCACTTGGTTGCGGAGGGCACCCAGCGACTGCTTCGTATTGAGCAGCGTCTGCGCCGCCGTCCCGCCCATCGCGAGGATCACCTGCGGCTTCAAGCGCTCGATCTGGTGGAACAGGTATGGGACGCACGCCGCGATTTCGTCGAATTGCGGCAGGCGGTTCTCGGGCGGGCGGCACTTCACCACGTTGCAGATGAACACCCGCTCGCGCGGCAGGTCGATCGCGGCGAGGATCTTGGTGAGCAGCTCGCCCGCCGGCCCCACGAACGGTCGCCCGGTCTCGTCTTCCACCCGCCCCGGCCCTTCGCCCACGACCACCAGGCGCGCGTCCGGCGGGCCTTCGCCGGGCACCGCGTGCCGCCGCCCCTCGCACAGGCGACACTTGGTGCACGTGGCGACGAGCTGCGCGATCGCCTCGAGCGAAACCGCCTGCGCGATGGGGTCGGTCGAGAAGAGATCGCCGCTCGGGGGGTCGTAGGAGAGGCCAGCCGGCGGGAGTGCGTTCGCGGCTGGTGCCCGAGTCCTCCCCGGGCTTGCGCCCGGGGTCGGTCCGGCTGAGCTGCCTGGGGGCGTGACCGACCCCGGGCGCGAGCCCGGGGTCGAGCCGGGGGCGGGGCCGTCCGACAGGATGACAGTGTCGCCGCCCAGCAGCCGCTGCTGTTCCAGGAATTCCCGCGCCAGGGTTCGCCCGTCGCTCACGTCAGCGCTTGCTCCACCGCGTCGAGGATCTTGTCCGCCACGTCACGCTTCGGCAGCAGCGGCAGCTCGATGGGCTCGCCGTTCCGCCGGAGGATGGTGACACGATTCGTGGCTACTTCGAATCCTGCGCCGGGCTCGAGCGCGTCGTTCAAGATGATGGCATCTAGAGCCTTCGCGCGCAACTTCTCGCGCGCCCGGGCCAGGCCGTCGCTCCCCGCCTCGAGCGCGAACCCCACGACGACGCACTGCTTGGGCCGCTTGAGCGAGGCGAGGATGTCGGGCGTGGCCTCGAGCTCGACCGTGAACCTGCCGTTCGCCCGGGGCCGTTTCGCGGGGGCCGGCTGCGTGGGACGATAGTCCGCGGGGGCGGCGGCCATGAGGAGCAGATCGGCCCGCTTCACGAGGGTCGCAACGGCGCGCTGCATCTCGTTCGTCGTCTCGACGCGGTGGGTCATGACGCCCGTCGGCAGCGGCAGCTCCGTCGGGCCGGAGACCAGGATCACCTCGGCTCCGCGTTCGTAGGCCGCCTCCGCGAGCGCGTAACCCATCCGCCCGCTCGACCGGTTCGTCATCACCCGCACGGGGTCGAGGTGCTCGCGGGTCGGGCCCGCCGTGACCACCACCGTCTTCCCCTGCCACGGGGCGCGGGCGAGGAGCAGGCGCGCCGCCGCGGCGAAGATCGCGGCCGGCTCGCTCATACGGCCGGGCCGCTCGCTCGGGCCTTCCGCGAGCGGACCGATGTCCGGGCCCACGAAGTGCCAGCCGCGCTCGGCGAGCGTCTTGACGTTGGCGCGCGTCGCCGGGTGGGCGTACATCGCGTCGTTCATGGCGGGGGCGACGAGCACGGGCCCGGTGCGCACCAGCAGCAGCGTGGTCAGCAGGTCGTCGGCGAGACCCATCGCGGCGCGCGCCAGCACGTTCGCCGTCGCCGGCGCGACGATCACGAGGTCGGGCTCCTTGGCGAGCCCGATGTGCGCGAGCGCCCGGTCCCGCTGCCACAGCGACGTCAGGACCGGGCGCCCGGTGAGCGCCTCGAAGGTGACCGGCCGCACGAACGCGGCGGCGGACGCGGTCAGCACCACATCCACCTCCGCCCCGTCCTCGCTGAGGCGCCGGGCGAGCGTGCAGCTCTTGTAGCACGCGATTCCGCCCGACACGCCGAGGACGACGCGGCGGCCGGCGAACGCCATCAGCCTTCCTGGCGCCGCCGCCGGACCAGCTTATAGGTGAGCCGGCCCCGCACCAGCTCGTCCAGCGCTCGCGTCGTCAGCTTCTCCTCGAAGTCCACCGAGCGGTCGCGCGGGAACTCGTTCACGAAACGGGCGAATTTGGCCGCCACGAGCACACCCATGTACTTGTTCTGGGTCTGCGTGGCGACTTCGCTCGGCGTCACAATGCGCATCCGTGTCTCCTCTTAGGTGCCGTGCCGGAGGCGATCGGCCTCCCGCGCCAGCTCATCCACCAGTTGAGCGACCCGTTCGGCGCGCGGCCGGTGTGGCCGCGCGCCGTCCTCGTCGATGATCTGTGAAACCTCGTCCACCGCCCGCGATAGGTCGTCGTTGATGACGATGTGGCGCCAGCTCAACGACTGCCGGACCTCCGCGATGGCCTGCTCGAGCCGCCGGCCAAGCGCTTCCGGAGACTCGGTCCCCCGACCGAGCAGTCGCTCCTTCCAGGCCGCGGCGCTGGGCGGCAGGATGAAGATGCTGAGCGACTGCGGGGGCGGGTACCGCTCCCGCACCTGCGCGGCTCCCTGGACCTCGATATCCAGCACGACGTGCTTACCGGCCTTGAGCACCCGATCCACTTCGCTCTGCAACGTCCCGTACCACTCACCCGCATACTCGGCCCACTCCACGAACTCGCCGGCCGCCCGTCGCCGGGCGAATTCATCGCGGGTCAGAAAGTGATACGCCACGCCGTCCTGCTCATCCGACCGTGGCCGACGCGTCGTCGCGGACACCGAGTATCCCACGTCGGGGCGTCGCGCCAGGAGCTGTTTCGCGATCGTCGTCTTCCCGCCGCCCGACGGGGCCGACAGGACGACGATCCGCGGCGTCACTCGAGATTCTCGAGCTGCTCCCGGAACTTCTCGAGCTCGCCTTTCATCGCGATCACCGTCTGTGTGATCGCGACGTCGTTGGCCTTCGAGCCGATCGTGTTCACCTCGCGCAGCAGCTCTTGCCCGAGGAAGCCGAGCTGCTTGCCCACCGCCTCGTCCTTCTCGAGCGCGGCGCGGCACGCCGCAAGGTGAGTGCGCAGCCGCACCAGCTCCTCCGTCACGTCCACGCGGTCGGCCAGGAGCGCGATCTCGAGGGCGAGCCGCTGCTCGTCGACCTGCACCCCCGCCGCCAACTCCGCCACGGCCTTCTTGAGGCGCGCGAGCTCGGCGCTGAGCCGCTCCGGTGCCCGCTGCTCGATCGCCCGAGCGCCTGCGTCGAGCCCGTCGAGCCGCGCGGCGAGCTCCGCTGCGAGCGCGCGTCCCTCACGTGCGCGCATCGCCAGCACGTCCTGCGCCGCCCGCTCCACGATCGGCTCGACATCGCTCCAGGCCACGGCTCCCGCCCCGTCGCTCTGCTCGTTCAGCACGTCCGGCTGCCGCGCGACGAACGCGAGATCCAGGTCCCCCTTGAGCTTGAGCCGCTTCTTGAGCTCTTTTGCCGCCGCTACCACCCGGCGCGCGCGGACGAAGTCCACCTTGACCCCGGCTTCCCCCGCCGGGGGCTGGAGCCAGCGGGCCGACACGGCGACGTGACCCCGATCGAGCAGCTGGCGCAGCCGCTCGCGCAGTGTCCCCTCGATCCCGCCGAGCTCGAACGGCAGCTTGAACTGCGGGTTGTAGTAGCGATGGTTCACGGTGCGGATCTCGATCGAGAGCCGCCCGCCCTGCACCTCACCTTCGGCCGAGCCGAACCCCGTCATGCTTCGCGGCACAAACTTTAACTTTAGCTAGCGAAATGACTTAGGTCAACGGGCCCGCCCGGGCGATCCACGGTGTCCGGCTCAGTTCGTGAACGCCCACCGCACGCCGTAGAACTGGTAGCGCCGGGGGTAATTGAGCCCGGGCACGTAGCTGCCGCGGAACAGCGTCGCATTGCGTTGGATCCAGAAGATTGTGACCCCGGCGATCTGCATCTCGACGTTCACCTCCCCGAAGCTCGCTCCGGGAAGGACGAGCTCAGCTCCGGCGCTGTCGAGCCCGGCAGTGCCGCGGCTCCATGACTCCATCGCCAGCTCACCCCGCAGGGCGAATACGCCGCTCCGGTACACGCGCCAGAACTTCGAGTAGAAGGTGAGCGAGACGCGCGCGTGCAGCGGCGGCTCGAAGTCCTGTCCCGTCTCGACGAGGGGGTCGAAGTACCACCCGGCGAGGTGCAGTCCGGGGAGCAGCTGCACGGCGCCGTGCAGGGTGACGTAGCGGGCGTGCTGCGCGAAACCCAGTGCCCCGATCGGGCTCAGGCCCGCGGCGCGGCCGATCGGGGTGAAGGGGTCGCGACTGGCCCCGCCCAACTCGAGGTTGATCCACCTGCGGTCCCACCGCACGCCGCCCGAGAGGTCCACGGTGCGCTGCCCCAAGTCCGTGGAGTCGACCGGCGCCTGGAGGTCGTGCGCCCAGGCGACGTCGCCGTGCAGCGAGAAGCCGAGCGGCAGCGTGAGCCCCGCCGCGAGATGGGCGCGGTCGCCGCTGCGCCCGCGGCTGTAGGCCGCGTGTCGGGCGTCCCCGGCGAGCGTGAAGGCGGGCAGGGGCGTGCAGGCGGCGTTGCCCTCGAGCTGCCAGCGCCGGGCCTCGTCCTGCGTGCGCAGCGCGAGCCCGAGGTCCCCCCTCGGCCACCGCTCGCTCACCTCGATCGCCCCCTGCGACAGCGACCGGTGGACCACCGCGGTGTCACCAGTCGCGGACGCCGTCGCGAAGGTCAGCTGCGCGCGCGGGCCGAGCCCGTCGTCGCGCGCGGCGACGAACATCCGCAGGATTCCATCGCGGCGCCGGGACTTGAAGTCGTCCGTCAAGCCCGCGACGGCCGACGCGGCGCGATGCCAGCTCGACGAGAGCAGCTGGTACGACACGCCCAGCCTGGGGCTCGGCAGGTACTCGGCCTTGAGCCACAGGTCGACGCTCGAGAACGCCGTGCTGGAGGTGCTTCCGATCCCGTCGTTGTTGTTGTAGTCCGCCACGAGCGACAGGCCCATTCCGGAGCGCCAGCGCTGCAGGAAAGCGCCGCGATAGTTCGCGGTGCTCACGTCGCCCGTGGCAACCCCGACCAGAGACGCGGTTTCGGTCGACCGCTGGCGCCTGGTGACCAGGTACACCCGCAGCATCGCCGGGAGCACGATCACGTCCACCCGCTCGAGCGGCGCCAGCGAGATGCGCGCGGGATCGAGAAACACCGAGTCGCGTCCGATCGGCAGGTACGGGACGCCGTCCCAGTACACCTCGAGCCCCGCCGCTCCGCGGGCGCCGTACAGCACGATCTCGGCCTGGCCGTAGATCCCGCCCCGGGCCACGTACACCCCGGGGATATGGGCGAGCAGGTCGGAGAGCGTCTGGATGCTCGAGAACGCGAACGAGTCGGCGGTGAAGCGATAGCGTGAGCCGCGCGGCAGCGGGCCCTGGGGCGTCGGCTCGGCGAACCCGGGGAGGTACGCGGGCGTCGTGTCGCGCGCTGCCCGCGACGTGTCCCTGCTTGCGGTGGTATCGCGCGCGGTGGTGTCGACCTGAGCGGCCGCCGGCCTTCCCCCCGCTCCTCCGGCGAGCACCAGCAGCGCGGCGGCCCAGAGCAGCCCGCGCGTCACGCTCCCGCGCGCTTGAGGATGAATTCGGTGAAGAGGCGGACCCCGACCGCCGTCGGGCCCTTGGTCTGGTGGGGACCCTCGCCCTCGGTGTACGCCGTGCCGGCGATGTCGAGGTGGACCCATGGGTAGCCGTTCACGAACTCGCGCAGGAACCACCCCCCCGCGATGGTGCCGGCGCCGCGGCCGCCTGAATTCTTGACGTCGGCGATGTCCGACTTGAGCAGATCGCGATACTCGTCCCACAGGGGCAGCGGCCAGCAGCGCTCGCCGGCGCGCTCGCCTGCCTCGCGCACTTCGTTCACCAGCGCGTCGTCGTTCCCCATCGCTCCGATCGCGACGTGGCCGAGGGCGACCACGACGGCGCCGGTGAGCGTGGCGATGTCGAGCACCGCCGCCGGCTTGAAGCGCCGGACGTACGACAGCGCGTCGCACAGGATGAGGCGACCCTCGGCGTCGGTGTTGATGATCTCGATCGTCTTGCCGAAGTGGCTCTTGACGACGTCGCCCGGCTTCACGGCGCTGCCGGACGGCAGGTTCTCGGTCGAGGGAATGAGGCCCACGACGTTGAGGCGCGGCTTGAGCCGCCCCACGGCGTCGAAGGTGCCGAGCACCGCGGCGGCGCCGGACATGTCGAACTTCATGTCCTCCATGTTCTGGGCCGGCTTGATGGAAATGCCGCCCGAGTCGAACGTCACGCCCTTCCCCACGAGCGCGATGGGTGCCGCCTCGCCCGCGCCCCGATAGTCGAGCACGATGAACCGCGGCTCCTGCTCCGTTCCCTGTGCCACCGCGAGCAGCGCGCCCATCCCTTCTTTCTGCATCCCGGCCCGGTCCAGCACGGTGAGGGTGAAGCCGTACGCGTCGGCGAGCTGCTTCGCCCGCTCCGCGAGGTAGCTCGGCGTGCACACGTTCGCGGGTTGCATCTGGAGGTAGCGCGTCAGCCCGTGCCCCGCCGCGACCGCATCACCCACCTGCCTACCCGCGGCGACGTCCTTCGCCTCGGGCTGATCGCACACGATGGCAAGGGCCTCGAGCTCGGGCTTGGGCTCTTCGGGCGCCGCCTTGAGCTCGGTGAATGCCCACGCGCCCTGCGCGGCTCCCTCGACCACCACCTGCCCCAGGTCTCTGGCGGAGACGTTGTTCCGCGCTTCCTGCGCGAGCGCGAAGGCCACCTGCTTCGCCCCGAGGGCCCGCGCCCGCTTCCCGGCCACGGCGGCGGCGCGGCGCACGCTGCTCCGCGTCACTTCCCCCGGCTTGCCGACGCCGACGAGCAGCACCCGCTCGGCCTTGCCGGCGCCGCAATACAGCAGCGTGGTCTCGTCCCGTTTGCCCGTGAAGTCGCCGCTCGTGATGGCGCGCGCCACCACGCCGCCCGTCGCGCGGTCCAGCTCCGCGAGCGAGGCAGGCACCCCGGGCCCCTGCGCCAGGGCGACCGCGAGGAGCGGGGTTTCGACCTGGGCCAGCGGGGCCGTGACGACCGTGCTGGTCAGCTTAGACATGCCCGATTATGCACTCGGCGAAGGTGGAGGTCGAGACCTCGATGGCGTCCGGCAGCAGGCGTGCCAGGTCGTACGTGACGCGCCGCGATTTGAGGGCGCCCTCGAGCCCGCGCACGATGGCCGCCGCGACGTCCGTCCAGCCGAGCTCCTCGAACATCATGGCTCCGGAAAGGATCACGCTGCCGGGATTGACCTTGTCCAGCCCCGCGTACTTCGGTGCCGTGCCGTGCGTCGCTTCGTACACCGCGTAGCCGTCGCCCACGTTGCCGCCGGGGGCGAGCCCGAGCCCGCCGACCTGCGCGGCGGCGGCGTCGGAGAGCAGGTCGCCGTTCAGATTCGGCGCGGCGATGACGGAGTACTCGTCCGGCCGGAGCACGAGCTGCGCGAACATCGCATCGGTAATGCGATCCTTGATGACTACCCTGCCCTCGTCCCCCTTCCCCGTTTCGGCCTCGGGGACGGTGTGCGCCCCGAATCGCTCGCGTGCGACTTCGTATCCCCACTCCCGGAAGCCGCCCTCGGTGAACTTCATGATATTGCCCTTGTGGACGAGCGTCACGGAGCGGCGCCCGGCACGGAGGGCGTACTCGATCGCCTTGGCGACGAGCCGCTGGCTGCCGAACTTGGACATCGGCTTGATCCCGATGGCGCTTCCCGCGCGGATCTTGGCGCCGAACCGCTCGGTGAGAAAGCCGATCACCGCGTCGGCCTCCGGACTGCCGGCCCGATACTCGACGCCCGAATACACGTCTTCGATGTTCTCGCGGAAGATCACGACGTCGAGCTTGTGCGGCTCGCGCATCGGGCTGGGCACGCCGGGGAAGTAGCGCACGGGGCGGACGCAGGCGTAGAGGTCGAGCAGCTGGCGCAGGGCGACATTGAGGGAGCGGATGCCGCCGCCCACGGGTGTGGTGAGCGGGCCCTTGATGGCGACGCGGTGCTGCCGGATGGTCGCGAGGGTAGCGTCGGGCAGCCAGCTGCCGGTCTCTTTGAACGCCTTCTCCCCGGCCAGGATCTCGAGCCATTCGATCTGGCGCTTCCCCTGCGACGTCTTCTCGACGGCCGCGTCGAACACGCGCCGCGCCGCGCGCCAGATGTCCGGCCCGGTGCCGTCTCCTTCGATGAAGGGGATGATGGGCCGGTCGGGCACGATCCAGCGCCCGTCCTTCCACATGATGCGCTCACCCATCGGGCAGTGCTCCTCGGGGAATTTCCGGCGCAGCCGGGGGGTCTAGACGGTGCAGTCTACACGGCTCGGACGGGGTTGCGCCAGCCGAAACACCGCACCTACAATTGAGCTCATGCGACGCGTCTCGACTCTCGCCCTGTTGCTGCTCGCCGCCGCGTGCTGGCTCGCGGCAGGGCCGGGGGGCCAGACCATCCAGGCGCTGCTCGTCTGCCGTCACCACATGGCGCACCAGTCTCATGCGGGCCACCACCACGCCCCGGCCGACGCACCATGCTTCTGCGATCAGATGACGGGCGGCCTCGACCTCGCCGTGTCGCCGGCGGTCCCGACGCCGCTCCCGGCCGAGCCCGTGATCCGGGTGCCAGTCCCGGTACCGTCATCTGCGTCCCTCTTCCCTCTTCCCGCTTCCCCGGCCTTTCCCCCGGTCTCCCCTCCTCCGAACGGGCTCGCCTGAGCTGACCCGTTAAGCACTCACAACTCGGAGGAATCTCATGCGCAGTGCGCTCACGAGCGCGCTGCTCTGCGGCCTCGCCATCGGAGCCGCAGCGCAGGAGCGCCAGGTGACGTTCGAAGAGCCGCAGCCCGTTACCGTGACCGGGTTCGCGGTCGGCACGGCGGCGTATCACCGGTCCCAACGCTCGAACACCCTCACGGCCGGAAAGCTCGCCGTCAGCTTCTTCAAGCCGGCTGGGGACGCGTATTTCTTCGGGCAGTTGACTACCGCGTTAGAGAACAGCGAGCCGAGCACGGAGATCGATAATCTCATCGTCAGCTGGACGCCCCACACGGCGACCCAGTGGAGCCTCGCCTTCGGCCGCTTCGACGCGCCGATCGGGTTCGAGCGCGACGACGAGCCCCTCAACCTCATCGCCACGAACTCGTTCAACTTCGAGTTCGGCCGGCCGTCGAAGCTGACCGGGGCGATCCTCCGGCTTACGGCGTCACCGCGCCTCGAGCTCGCGGCCGCGGCTGCGGACGGGTGGGATGTGCCCGTCGACAACAACCGCGGGAAGACGGCGCTGCTGCGGGCCCAGTGGCTGCCCCTCGACCGGTTCACGGTCGGCGTCACGGGGCTGTACGGCCCCGAGCGCGATGCCAGCGACGCACACCAGCGCTCGCTCCTCTCGCCCGATCTGACCCTCGATCTCGGGCGCCTGATCGTCGGCGCCGAGCTGAACCTGGGGCGCGAGCGCGAGCCGGGCGGCGACCTCACGTGGGGCGGCGGCGCAGCGACCGTCTTCCTGCGGCTCGGCCGCTCGCTGGCGGTCGCGGGGCGCTACGATCACCTCTCCGACGCGGACGGCGTCGTCAGCGGCACGCCGCAGGTCCTCCGGTCCGTCACCATCGGACCGATGTGGTTCTACAGCCAGGCGCAGGAAGGCATTTTCTCGAACATCGAGCACACGCGGTTCCACCTCCCGCAGATCGCGCTGCGGGCGGCGCTGCGAATCGACTATTCGACGCAACCCTTCTTTCTTGCGAGCTCGAGCGGGGGGTTGGAGCGCACCGACACCCGCGGCGTGGTCGAGCTCGTCTACCTCTTCTAGGGCGGGGAGGGAGGACCGATGATCTACGATCTGCGGCGCGCCGCCGGGGAGGTCAAGTGGCTCGTGACGTGTCTGCTCGCGACGTTCGGCATCGCTTACGGGTTCGGTGCCTGGATGGTGGGGCTGTACGCGGGCTTCACGCCCAAGTCGGTCGCCGCCACCTACGCCGAGCGGGAGATGTCGATGCGGATGCCGCCTGACACGACCATGGTGCTGCATCATCGGGTGACACTGGGCGAGTTGGCCGCGGCGGATGAGCAGCACGTCGTGGATCGCAACCTGCTCGTTCAGGACACGCACGTGCACGTGCCCATGTACGGGGTCATCGCGGCGGCGCTGTCGCTTGTGGTGCTGGGGCTCGCCGTGCCCCGGTGGAGCGCGCTGGCGCTCATCACGCTGCTGTTCGCCGCCCCCTGGCTCGACTTCGCTGGAATGTGGCTCACCAAGCTCGCGTCGCCAGGCTACGCCGTCGTCACGCTGCTCGGTGGCTGGGCGATGGGCGCGGGCTATATGATCGTCACGGCGCTTGCCCTGTGGCAGATGTGGAAACCGACGAAAGGAGTGGCAGCATGACGAAGTGGATTGCTGGCGCAGCAGTGGCGGTGGTGCTGCACATCACCCCGACGGTGGTGCTGGTCAAGCGTCCCGACGCGGTGCGAACGCTGCTCCCAGCCGCCGAAATGTTTTTCGCGGACGACATCCACCTGAGCGACGTCGACGCGCACCGCCTCCACGAAGCCGTCGACTGGAGCCCCGAGGACGGCGTCCTGACATTTTACACCGGCAGGCAGGGTGCCCGGGTCGTCGGATCACTCGTGTTCGTGCGGGTCGATACGCCGCACGGCCCCCTCGAGATCGCCGTCGGGTTCAAGCCGGGTGGAGCCGTGGCGGGCGTGATCGTCACCAAGGCCACCGTGGAGACGAAGCCGTGGGTCCTCGAAGCGCTGCGGGCCGGTCTCACCGACGCCTATAAGGGACTCGCGCCCGGCGCCACGCCGGGCGGCGCGGCGGCGATCGCGTCCAGCGTTGCGGCGCTGTCACATTACATGGCCGAGCAGGTAGACAAAGGAGTGGCGCGGGCCCTTGCGGCATACGGGGCGTTCTACAATCATGTGAGCACGGCTTCGTAACGTTTTCGGGTAGGAGCGCGTCTAGATGGGCATGAGACCAGGGTACCTTGGAATTGCCGTAGCTGCCCTCCTGACGGCCGCGTGCCCGCAGGGCGACATCCTGATCGGGAACGGCGGGCTCGGGATCGGTAGTAGTGGTGGTTCGGGGAGCCACACCCTCGTCTTCACGGTGCAGCCCAGCAAGGCCAACGTGGGGGACCCCATCCTGCCGCCGATTCTGGTCACCGTGCAGGACAGCCTCGGCAACCCCGACTCGAGCTTCACCGCCGCCGTCACCATCGCCACCGCGAGCAATCCTGTCGGCGGTAACCTTTCGGGGACGACGAGCGTCACGCCGGCCAACGGGATCGCCCGGTTCGGGGACCTGAGCATCGACAAGGTGGGCTCCGGATACACCCTGCGGGCGACCGCCCCCGGGGCCACCGCCGCCACCAGCGCTTCGTTCAACATCACCACCGCGCCCTAGGCCGACCCCCCGCGCCCCCCGTCCCCCCCGCCCCCTCCGTCATCCGGCGGCGAGGTACGGCTCGTTCCATGCCACCTCGAAGAACCCATTGCAGCGGTGGCACCGCATGTTTTCCGGGTGTCCCTCCAGGGGGGCTCGGTCGCGGCAATTGGGGCACACGGCGTATTTCGGGCCCCAGGCGGTCGGGAAGCGCGGGGCGTCCTTCGGGCTTGGGACCACGCTCCAGCGCAGCGCCGGCGCCGGGGCCAGCTGTAAGTCGCCGCGCGGCACGGTGATCGGCGTCCCCTTCACATCGACGATGGCGTCGGCCGAGGTCAGCTTCAAGATCCGGTACCACGCGCCCTTGCGGAGCATGCACTTGATGTTCGCTTTGAGGCGGGCCCATTGGAATGTCGCCATGTCGGCACCTCGGACGCTCGGGGTCGCACTACGGTGGCGATGGAAGGCTAATCCGTCAATCGGGGCCGGGCGGTGGCCGGGGTCACAAGGCAGGGTGTAACGTGTGCTCGTCAATGCCCGAGGTGAGACTCGAACTCACACGCCGTTGCCGGCACGCGATTTTGAGTCGCGCGCGTATACCGTTCCGCCACTCGGGCGTTTCCGTGGCGCAGTAACTTAGCGCGTTGCCGGGTTCGGCGGGACTGTCGCGAATGCGCCTCTCCGTGCCGCAAAAACGCCCTATCACAACCGACACGGCCGTCCCATGATCAACGCACCGGGCCGCCGGCTCGGGGGACTATGACGGCACGAATCCAGTGGGCACGCCTCAAGGCCGAAGCGCCCTACCCGCTTCGCTGCGGCGCGTGGTATCGGGTCACGACGCGCACGGGGGGCGAGGTCGTCCTCGAGGTGAATCACAAGCCGGTGCCTGTACCACCCTCGCTGCTCGAGTTCGTCGCCACCCGACCCCCGCGCCGCTGGAGCGTCGTGCGCCGTCCCGATAGGGCAGTGCGCTTGCCCGAAAGCTGGGGCAATCATTACGGCGTGTGCCCGAGCTGCCGGCATCGGGCGCCGCTCCACGGCTCGCCGCAGACGCTGCGTTGCCCGCGCTGCAACGGGCTCTTCGTCGTCGCGTGGGACGAGCTCGACCTCGGGGAAGGCCAAGACGTCTGACCCGCAGTCTAGTGGTCGCCGTCATGCAGCGGCCTGTAGGCGGCCCGCGACAGCACTGTCTACATCCCGCACACCCGCGTCTGCGTGGCGTGTGATCGATGTCATGCATCGCGCCAAGGCCCGCGGTTTGCTACCTCCCGCGCCGCTACACCAAACCTCAACGGGAGGTGCAACATGAACCGTTTAGCGCTTGGTGCTCTGTTGTTGGTCGGCGCGGCTCTCAGCGCCGCGTGCGACGAGCACTCCGCGAGGAACGGCATCCTCGCGAGCACCGCAGCAACCCCGCAGCTCACCCAGAGCTACGCGATGCCCGTGCACGTCACGGCGACCGCCGGCGCCTCTGGGTGCGATAACTCGCCCGGACCCTACATCACCCTCAATGGTCAGCTCGCCCTCGGCGGCTTGGGTTCGCGGTTCACGTTCACGAACAATCAGAAAGGCACGCACACGTACTCCGAGGATCACAAGGTCGACGTAACGGTCGTCCCGGCAGGTGACGCGATCACGATCCCGAAGCAGCCGGTGCAAGGCGGCGTGGGCGGGAATCCGTTCATCTGGGTGCAGCTGGTGGATGGTGCGGATGCCCCGCTGACGAGCGAGATCTACCTCGGCCGCTGCGTGCAGGGTCTCGACGGGTTCGCCGCGGACTTCGACCTGTCCTCGGTCGCGACGGCACTCGTCGTGGCCGACTCCTGCAGCAACAGCCCCGGCCCTTACATCACCCTGGGCGGCGAGCTCGCCCTCAAGCCGGGCGTGAAGGCGAAGCTCATCTTCCGCAACAACGACAACCCGGTGGGTGGCCCGCATGAGGCCGACTCGACGGCAGCGGTGAGCATCGAGATCGTCCCACCGGGCCAGGTGATCCAGTTCCAGAAGCAGCCCGTCCTGGGAGGCGTCGGCGGGAACCCGTGGATCTACTTCCAGTTCCTGAGCGGCACCGGCGCCAAGATCGGGCAAGAGGTTCTGCTGGGCCGCTGCGTGCAGCTGAATCAAGCCTGAGATAAGGCGACGGAAGGGCGGACGGACGGAAAGGGGGATGCGTGGCCAACCCTGCATCTCGCTTTCCGTCCTTCCGTCTTTCCGTCGATATTCTTAGCGGTTCGGCCGTCTCCGCGCCCCCGCCCTCCCCCGCGGGCCAATCACCTCCTGCCGTCGCTGCTCGCGACGGTGGCGGATGAGCTCGGCCACCCGCTCCTGAAACCGGCGCCGCTCCTCGTGGTAGCGCGCTCGCTGCACGGGGGTGAGATAGCCCTGCATCTCGCGGTCCTCGTCGCGGTTGATTTGCTGCACCCTGAGCTGGTTGTCCTGCTGTTCATTCATCAGTTGTCGCACCCGGTCCTGGTTCGGCGTGCTGGCGGCAAGCTCGGCCCTCAGCGCCTGGTTGAGCTCGCGTTGCTGGGCGCGCACCGGCTGGCGCTGTGCTTCGAAGCGCTGCTCCGTCGCCTGCACCTTCGTCGCCTGTTCGTCGCTCAGCCCCAGCGTCGATCGCACGCGGTCGTTCCAGCGCTGCCGGATTTGCGCCCGCAGCTGCTGCGCCTCGGCAGCGTCGGCCGGGGGTTGGGCCGCGCCCGAGTCGCCGGGGACCTGTGCCGCCAGCGCGGGCGCCACGACCATCATCACCATCCACGCGAGCCGCTTCATCAACCCTCCAGCGATTCGAGCAGTGCCCGAAGCTGCGGCGTGCTCAGGTCCTCGAGACCTACGTCCTGCGCCGACACCGCCTCCTGATCCGCCCCGGCCTGCTCGACCGTTTGCAGCACCTCCTGCAATTGATCCGCGGTGAGGTCGCTGAGGTCGGCACCCGCGGGCTCGGAGAGGCCCGCGATCTGGCGGGAGGCGGACGGGTGGAAGGTGCTCTGCAGCACCAGCCCCACCGCGACCATGACCACCGCGGCGGCCGCGATCCGAAGCCACGCTGGCTCGAGGCGCATCCGGCGGGCGGCGCGCGGTTCTTGTTTCAGCCGCGCCACGACCGCCCGCACGGTCCGCTCCACGTCCAGCCGCTCGGCCCCCCGCGCGCCGAGCCGCTGGGCCAGTTGCTCCAGTTCGTCCTCGTTCACGCCAGATGCTCCTTCAGTCGCTTGACGGCGTGGTGGTAATGCACGCGCGCGGCGCCGGGGGTCGTCCCCAAGGCGGCCGCGATCTCCTCGTATTCAAGCCCCTGCTGCGCCCGCAGCAAGAAGACCTCGCGCTGCATTCGCGGCAGCTGGCGCAGGCCTTCCCGCAACCGTCCCTCCGCTTCACCCGCCACCGCCCGCTCGTGCGGATCGCCGTCCGTGGCCCGCAGGTCGTCGCCGAGCGGCACGACTCGCGCGCGCTTCCTGCGACGATGCGCGTCCTTCAGCACATTGCCGCCGATCGCGAGCAGCCAGGTGCGGAAACGGCATTGGCCGCGGAACTTCCCCAGCGCGCGAAACGCGCGGATGAACGCCTCCTGCACCAGGTCGTCAAGCTCGGCGTCGGGCGCGCCGGCGCCCGCGAGAAACCGGGCGAGCGCGCGGGCGTGCCGGCGGACCAGCTCGGCCGCCGCCTGCTCGTCACCGCCCTGCCAGGCGGCGATCAACGCCGCATCGGACGGAAGGGCGGCGACGGGCTCGGCGTGGGGCATGGCGCTCGGGACGGTAGACGTGGGAAGTACGGTGAAATTAAGACACGGGAGGGCGCACGCTGCGCCATTCCGCGCCTCCCCGCGCCCTTCCCCGCCCTTGAAATCCCCGGTGCCAGCCCCTAGCTTCGAGATTCGAACGATCGTTCGAATCCCATGCGTCCCTACGATGAGCGGCTCGATCACTTCCTCTCCCGGGCGGCCCAAGTCTTCGCCGACCAGGGCTACCACTCGACGACGATGCGGGACCTCGCGGCGGCGAGCGGGATGTCGCTCGCCGGTATGTACTACTACGTGCGCGGCAAGGAAGAGCTGCTGCACCGCATTCAGGAGCGCTGCTTCACGCGGGTGCTGGCGGGCGCCGAGCGGGCGCTCGCGGCGCTCGGCGACGCGGATCCGCTGGAGCGCCTGCACGCGTTCATCCGCCACCACGTGACCTTCTTCGCCGCGCACATGGCCGAAATGAAGGTGCTGTCGCACGAGGCGACCTCCCTCACGGGCGACCGCCAGCGGAAGGTGAACGCGATCAAGCGGCGCTATGTGGATCTGCTCGAACGCCTGCTCAAGGACGTGGCGCCGGAGGAGCCGACGGTGGACCGTAGCGCCGCCGCCTACGTGCTCTTCGGCATGATGAACTGGATCTACAACTGGTACGACCCCGCGGGCGAGATCGACCCCGAGCGCCTGGCGGGCCTCATCGCGCGGATCTTCATCGGCGGCTTTGCCGAGGCGCGTTCCACCGTACACGGAGGCTGAGGTCACATGGCGACGATGACGGAACCCAAAGCCGAGAAGCAGACGCTCGTGCACTATCTGGTCGAAAGCGGTGTCGCGATCCTCGAGCTCGACGACCCGCCCGCGAACACCTACACGCACGACATGATGCGGCAGCTCGACGACGCGATCCTCCAGGCGCGGTTCGACGATACCGTGCACGTGCTGGTGCTGCGCGGCCACGGCGAGAAGTTCTTCTCGGCCGGCGCGAATATCGCGTATCTCAACAGCATCACCCCCCGCTACAAGTACTTCTTCTGCCTCCACGCGAACGAGACGCTGAACCGCCTGGAGCATACGCCCAAGCTCACGATCGCCGCGCTCAACGGGCACACGGTGGGCGGCGGGCTCGAGATCGCGATGGCGTGCGACCTGCGGGTCGCCAAGGAGAACGCCGGCAAGATCGGCCTCCCGGAAGTGAACCTGGGCGTGCTCCCGGGCACCGGCGGGACGCAGCGGCTGGCGCGCATCGTCGGCAAGCCGCGGGCGATCGAGATGATGGTGAAGGGCGAAACCTTCTCCTTCGACAAGGCGAAGGAGCTGGGGCTCGTGAACGAGGTCTTCCCCGCGGACGACTACTGGGAGCAGGTGATGCTCTACGCCAAGCAGTTCTGCCCGCCCCACAAGGCGTCGAAGGCCGTCGGCCTGATCAAGCGCGCGGTCCAGTCCGGGGCCGAGATCCCGTTCGAATCGGGGCTCACGCTCGAGCGCGAGCTGCAGCAGCAGCTGTTCCAGTCGGACGACGCGAAGGAAGGGATCGCGGCGTACGTGGAGAAGCGCGTCGCGGAGTTCAAGGGCCGGTGAAGACCGACCTGCTGATCGGCAACGAGTGGCGCAGCGCCGCTCGGCGCTACTGCCTCACGAACCCTGCCACGGAGGAACCGCTCGCCGAGGTCGCCGAGGCAGGCGAGGCGGAGATCGACGCCGCGGTGCAGGCGGCGCGCGCCTGCCTCGCGTCGAAGCCGTGGGGCGAGCTGGCGGCCCGCAAGCGCGGCGCCCTGCTGTACCGCGTGGCCGACCTCCTGGAACAACGGGCCCAGGAGATCGCCGAGGTCGAGACCAAGAACAACGGCAAGCCGCTGTTCGAGTCGAAGATCGACGTCGCGATGGCGATCGAGACGTTCCGCTACTACGCCGGCTGGGCCGATAAGATCACGGGCGATACCCTCCCCGTGAACGGCAACTTCTTCACCTACACGCTGCGCGAGCCGGTAGGCGTGGTGGCGGCGATCGTGCCGTGGAATTTCCCCTTGAACCTGGCGACCTGGAAGGTGGCGCCGGCGCTCGCGGCGGGCTGCACCGTGGTCCTGAAGCCCGCGCACGAGACCCCGCTCACCGCGCTGCTGCTGGGCGAGCTGGCGATCGAGGCGGGGCTCCCGGCGGGAGCGCTCAACGTCGTGCCGGGGCCGGGGACGACGGCGGGCGCGGCGCTCGTGCGGCACCCGCTCGTGGACAAGATCGCGTTCACGGGATCCACGGAAGTCGGCCAATGGATCATGCGCGAGGCGGCCGGCACGTTGAAGCGGGTGACCCTGGAGCTCGGCGGGAAGAGCCCCAACATCATCTTCGCCGATGCGGACCTCGCCGCCGCGGTGCGCGGCGCCCAGACCGGGATCTTCTACGGCAAAGGAGAAGTCTGCGCCGCGGGCTCGCGGCTGCTCGTGGAACAGGGCGTGCACGACCAGGTAGTCGAGCAGCTCGCCGAGCGGGCGCGGAAGCTCACGCCCGGCGATCCCTTCGACAAGAATACCCGCCTCGGCGCCATCGTGTCGCAGCGGCAGCAGGAGAAGGTGCTCTCCTATATCGCGGCCGGACAGAAGGAAGGAGCGCGGCTCGTCGCCGGCGGCAAGCCCGCCAAGGTCAACGGCAAGGGCTACTACGTCGAAGCGACCGTGTTCGACGCCGCGCGGCCGGGGATGAAGATCGTGGACGAGGAAATCTTCGGGCCCGTGCTCTCCGTGCTGACGTTCGAGAACGAAGCCCATGGCATCGAGCTCGCTAACCGTTCGATGTACGGCCTCGCGGCTGGGATCTGGACGCGGGATATCCAGAGGGCCCACCGCGTTGCCAGGGCCATCAAAGCGGGAACCGTGTGGGTTAACACCTACAACTTTTACGATCCAGCGGCCCCGTTCGGCGGCTACAAGTTCTCGGGGTTCGGGCGGGACTTGGGGCGGGAGGCGCTGGACAACTATACGGAGCTGAAGACCGTCTGGGTAGGGTTATGAGGGCGGTCCAGGGCGGTCGAGGGCGGTCGAAGGCGGTCAAGGTGAAGCCGTGACCGACGCGCTCATCTGTGCCGCGTTGCGAACGCCCGTGGGCAAGCACGCGGGAGCCCTAGCGTCTGTTCGCGCCGATGATCTGGCCGCCATTCCCATCAAAGCCGTGGTGGAGCGGACGGGCATCGATCCGCGCGCGATCGACGACGTGATCCTGGGGTGCACCAACCAGGCGGGCGAGGACAACCGCAACGTCGCCCGCATGGCGCTGCTGTTGGCGGGCCTGCCGGTCGAGGTGCCGGGCCAGACGGTGAACCGGCTGTGCGGCTCGGGGTTGCAGGCCGCGGCGAGCGCGGCGCAGGCGATCAAGGCGGGCGAGGGGGAGGTGTTCGTCGCCGGCGGGGTCGAGAACATGACGCGCGCCCCCTACGTGCAGCTCAAGGCGGGCGAGCCATGGAGTCGCAAGACCCCGGCGACGGCGGACACGACGGTGGGGTGGCGGTTCACGAACCCGCGCCTCAAGAAGGAATGGACGATCTCGCTGGGCGAGACCGCGGAGGTGGTGGCCGAGCGCTACAAGATCAGCCGCGCCGAGCAGGATGCGTTCGCGGTGGAGAGCCAGCGGCGCGCCGAGCGGGCGCTCCAGGAATGCGTCTTCACGGACGAGATCGTGCCCGTGTCGCTCGCCGACGGATCGAGCTTCGCGAAGGACGAGTACCCCCGCCCTGGCACGACGCTCGACATCGTGGCGAAGCTGAAGCCGGCGTTTCGGCCCGACGGCACGGTCACGGCCGCCACATCCAGCGGAATCAACGATGGTGCGGCGGCGTTACTGGTGGTGGATGGGCGGTCGAAGGCGGTCGAGGGCGGTCGAGGGCGGTCACCGCCGCTCGCCCGCATCGTGGCCACTGCCGTGGCGGGTGTGGATCCGAGCTGCATGGGGCTCGGGCCGATCCCGGCCACGCAGAAGGTACTCGAGCGCGCCGGCCTGACGATCGATCAGATCGAGCTGGTCGAGTTGAACGAAGCGTTCGCCGCGCAGGCGATCGCGTGCATCCGCGAGCTCAAGCTCGACCCGGCGAAGGTGAATGTGTACGGCGGCGCGATCGCCCTCGGCCATCCCCTGGGCGCCACGGGTGCGAGGCTTGTGACGACTCTCGTACACGCCTTACACCGTACGCAGTCCCGTTACGGTTTATGCACCATGTGCATCGGCGTCGGTCAGGGAATCGCCATGATCGTGGAGCGCGTGTGATGGCGGCGTACGATCGCGTGCTGGTCGAGATCACCAGTCGTATCGGCACGCTGACCCTCAACCGGCCGGAGAAGCTCAACGCGTTCGATCGTGCGCTGTGCGGCGAGCTGACCGAGGCCCTGGGTATGCTGGCGCGCAGCGATGCCGTGCGGGTGATCGTGATCACGGGTGCGGGCCGGGCGTTCTGCGCCGGCGCCGACCTCGGCGTGCTCGGGACGGACGGCCCGGCCCTGGTCGCCGCGGGCAAGGACGTCGCGCTCTCGATCCGCGCCGCGCCCCAGCCGGTGCTCGCGGCCGTCAACGGCGCCGCGGCGGGCGGTGGCGCGAACCTCGCGCTGGCCTGCGATTACCGTGTCGCATCCGATCAGGCATCGATCGGGCAGGTGTTCCACAAGCTGGGGCTGGTGCCCGACTGGGGCGGGACCTTCTTCCTGCCGCGCCTGGTTGGGACGTCCAAGGCGTTGGAGCTGGTGTGGAGCGCGCGGATGGTGCCCGCCGCCGAGGCGCTCGCGCTGGGGCTGTTCGACCGCATGGTGCCACACGCCGAGCTCGCGGGCGAGGCCCGGCGCCTCGCCGAGCTGTGGGCCGGACAGCCGAGGGAGGCCGTGCGGCGCGCCAAGGAAGCGCTGTACCAGAGCGAGGGCCGCTCGCTCGCGGCGACGCTGGACCTCGAGATCGTCCGACAAAACGAACTATTCGCCACCCCCGAGGCGCGCGAGCGCATTGCGGGAGGGGCTTCACTCGCGAAGAGGAGCCGCTGATGGTCCGCAAGCTGCACAACTTCGACGAATGGATCGACTACTTCCGGTACTGGCAGGATTCCATCGGGCTGCCCCAGGGCGAGATCCGCAGCTTCAAGTTCGACGCGAAATTCGGAGAGCAGGAGGTGCCGCACATCGAGTTCGGCCATTACAAAGGTCAGCGCAAGTGGCCGACCGTGATGCACATCCCCGACCAGCGCATCCGCGACGCGCTGCTCAACCTCATCGTCTACCAGGGCGACACGGAGTTCGCGTCGGTGGAGCAGCAGCGCAACCTGCTGAAGCACGCGCCGTCGGACTACGACCTGCTGTCGCTGATGCGCGTGATGACCGAGGAGATGCGGCACGGCTGGCAGATGTCCTACCTGTTGTGTACCTACTTCGGCGACGAGGGGAAGCGCGAGGCCGCGAAGCTCCTCGAGCGTCGGGCCGACGAGGGGGAGCGCCTGCTCGGCTCCTTCAACGAGCTGGTAGACAACTGGCTGGACTTCTTCACGTACACGCAGTTCATCGACCGCGACGGCAAGTTTCAGCTGACGATGCTCTCCGTGTCGGCGTTCGATCCCCTGTCGCGCTCGATGAACCCGATGCTCAAGGAGGAATCGTTCCACCTCGGCACCGGCAACAACGGCCTGTTGCGCATCGTCAAAGCCGGGAAGATGCCGCCCGAAGTGATCCAGCGGTTCTTCTACAAGTGGGTCCCGACCGCCTTCGACCTGTTCGGGCAGGACGGCTCGTCGTCGGCCCACTGGGCGTACGTGTGGGGCTTGAAGGGCCGCTACGACGAGCGGGACAATCAGATCGAGCCGGACAAGTCGCGGCTCAACGAGTACAGCCGCGAGCTGTACCGCCAGGAGATCTCGAAGCTCGTCGAGCGGCTGAACATGTTCATTCTGGAGCGCGAGCGTTGGCTGCGCCTGCCCGACGTCCGGTTCAACCGCAAGATCGGCATGTATGCGCACAAGATGTTCACGATCGAGGGCGAGCCGATCGACGATGCGGCGAAGTACCAGGCGTACCTGAAGACCGTGTTGCCCCAGCCCGAGCACTACCAGACGGTGCACGAGATCGAGAAGGAGCCCGGCTGGATCGAGCCGAAGAAGGCGGACAGCCTCCTCAAGTGAGAAACGGGAGGGCACTCGTGCCGTTCCAACGTTCGGCGACACGGAGGTCCTAGCCCTGGCGAGCGTTGGAACGGCACTCGTCATCGCGCACCGCGGCGCATCGGCGCGCGAAGTCGAGAACTCGCTCGCCGCCTTCCGCGCCGCGGGAGCCCTCGGGGCCGACGCCGTGGAGCTCGACATCCACGCCACGGCGGACGGCGTCCTCGTCGTCCATCACGACGAAACCATCGCGGGCCGATACCACATCCCCCACCTCACGGCGCGGCAGGTCCGCGAGCTGCGGCTCGCAAACGGCGAACCGGTGCCGACGCTGCCCGAGGCCTTGGACGCCGCGGGCCCACGCCTCGCCGTGTTCGTCGAGGTGAAGTCGCTCGCTCCCCAGTTCGACGAGCGGCTGTTCGACGCGTTAGCCCACGGCCCGAACTCGTCGGGGTACGCCGTGCACAGCTTCGACCACCGCATCGTGCGGCGGCTCGGACTCGAGCGTCCCGCCCTGCCGCGCGGCGTGCTGAGCTCGTCCTACCTCGTGCAGCCGCTCGCGGCGCTCGAGGACGCGGGCGCTACGGTGCTGTGGCAGGAGCGCACCCTGGTTGATCGGGCCCTGGCGGACGTGCTCCACGGTGCGGGCATGCAGCTCCTCGCATGGACGGTGGACGATCCCGGCGAGATGCATCGGCTCCTCGAGCTCGGCGTGGACGGGTTGTGCACCAATCATCCCGACGTGGGCCGGCGGGCGGTGGACGCGCGCGCCGCATGAGCGACGACCGGGTCGCCGTCGTCGGCGCGGGCACGATGGGTCATGGCATCGCCTACGCCGCGGCGCTCGCGGGGTTCACCGTCGCGCTCACGGACAGCCGCGGCGACGCGCTTCCTGCAGCGATCCGGCGGATCGGGGATCTGCTCCAGGGCGGCGTGCAGCGCGGGAAGCTGAGCGAGGCGGCCTTGAGCGTGGTCGCCGCGCGCCTACGGGCGGAGCGTGACCTCGTCCGAGCGGTGCACGACGCAGACGTCGTGATCGAGGCGGTCAGCGAGGACTTGGGCGTGAAGCAGCGGCTGTTCGCGGAGCTCGAGCACGAAGCGCCCGCGGGCGCGCTGCTCGCGACCAACACCTCCTCTCTGTCGGTGGCGTCCATCGCCTCCGGCGTGCGTGACCCGGGACGCGTGGTCGGGATGCACTTCTTCAATCCGGTGCACGCCATGAAGCTGGTCGAGGTGGTGACCCACCCCCGCGCCGCGGCCGCCGCCGTGGAGCGGGCGGTCGCGTTTGCGCGCGCGCTCGGGAAGGAGCCGATCGTGGTGCGGGACTCGCCGGGGTTCGCGTCGAGCCGGCTGGGCGTGGTACTCGGGCTCGAGGCGATGCGCATGCTCGAGCAAGGCGTCGCCTCGGCCGAGGACATCGATAAGGCGATGGAACTGGGCTATGGCCATCCGCTGGGGCCGCTCAAAGTCACCGATCTGGTCGGGCTCGACGTCCGGCTTGCGATCGCCGACTATCTCTACCGCACCCTCGAAGAGCCACAGTTCGAGCCGCCCAAGATCCTGCGCGACAAGGTGGCGAAGGGCGAGCTGGGGAAAAAAACAGGAAAGGGGTTCTACACCTGGAGCGACTGAGCCACATCACCGACGTCCACATCCACGTGCAGCCGTGGCGGGACGTGAAGCCCGCCGTCCTCGAGACCATGCGCCGCGGGAAGGAGGCGGACTGGGATCTCCTCTTGCGGGTTATGGATGATCCTCGCGCGCTGCTCGACGTCATGGACCAGGCGGGCGTGTGGCGCGTGGGGCTCGTGAACTACCCATCGCCGGACATCATCGGCTTCACGGACACCACCAACGCCTTCGCCGCGAAGTACGCGGCAGCGGCTCCGGAGCGGTTACTGCCGTTCGGCGGAGTGCACGCGCGGTTCACGCGGGACGCGGCGGGCGACGTGGACCGGCTCGTGGACCTGGGAATCCGCTTGCTGAAGGTCCACCCGCCGCACCAGGGATTCCCGGCGAACGCCTACACGGACGGCCTCGAGGCCCTCGGGAAGATCTATCGGCGCTGCGAGGAGCGCGGTCTCCCCGTGATGATCCATACCGGCACGAGCATCTTTCCCGGGGCGCGCTCCAAGTACGGCAATCCGATCGAGCTCGACGACGTGGCGATCGACTTCCCCGACCTGCGGATCGTGATGGCGCACGGCGGACGTCCCCTCTATATGGAGGAGGCGTTCTTCGTGTTGCGCCGCCACCGCCAGATGTGGCTCGACGTCTCCGGGATACCGCCCGGCCGGCTGCTCGAGTACTTTCCCCGCCTGGCCGAGGTGGCCGACCGGGTGCTGTGGGGAACGGACTGGCCCAGCCCGGGTGTGAAGGACATGCGGCTGAACATCGATCGGTTTCTCGAGCTCCCGCTCAACGATTCGCACAAGAAGGCCATTCTCGAGACCAATGCGCTGGCTCTGTTTCCCGCTGCTCGCTAGTCTGGCGGCCGCCTCCACCAGCCCCGTCACCGCCCAGTCTCCCGGTCCCAAGCCGCTCCGCTTCGACCTCACCGCGATCCCGGTGACGCGCGACTCGTTCGTGTTTCGCTTCCGGGGTGCCGAGCGCGGCTGGGCGGTGTGGCAGTACGAGATCCGCCCGCTCGAGATGACGCAGCAGGTGCTCTACACCGCGGCCTCGGAGTTCCAGCCCGTCGAGGAGGAGCGGCTGCGCGTCGTGCTGAACCGCCTCACGGGCGAGCCGATCGCGAGCTTCCACCGCGTCGACCTCTTCTCACCGACGAGCGACACGGTGATGATGGAGCACGACCTCGAGGTGAAGCGGGGGGAGATCGCGGGTCGGCGCCGCACCGGCACGAAGAGCGGCGAGGTGAAGATCACGCCGGTGAGCAAGCCGTTCCCGCCGGGCACCGTGCTGCGCGACGGCTACGCGCTGCTGGCGGCCGCCGTGACGAACGCGGCGCCGGGAGACTCGCTCGCGGTGCCGGCGTACAGCGAGTTCGGCGATTCGCTCACCACGCTCAGCTTCGTCGCCGAGCCGCCGACGATGGTCGAGGTGCCGGCGGGCCGGTTCGATGTCTTGCCGCTGCGGACGGGCGGGCTCCGGCTGTTCGTGACGCGCGCTGCCCCGCGGCGCGTCGTGAAGGGCGAAACCCTCGACGGAGCATTCGCATTCGAGCTGGTGCACTCGGGAGCAGTCGTTCCGTCACCCGAGTGACGCCCGCCATCCGCACTTCTCGCCAAGGGAGCCCACGTCGTATGCCTAGACCTCGTATGCGTGCTCTGTCGCTGCTCGGAGGGCTACTGCTCGCCGGCGCCACGCGGCCCCCGTCCCTCGCCGGCCAATCCGGCCGCATCACCTACGAATCCTTCACGCTCCCGAACGGCCTCCGGGTGGTCTACTCCCAGGACCGCTCCACCCCGATCGTGACGGTGGACGTGTGGTACTACGTGGGCGCCCGCAACGAGCGGCCGGGCCGCTCCGGGTTCGCGCACCTGTTCGAGCACATGATGTTCCAGGGCTCGGCGCACGTAAAGAAGAGCGAGCATTTTCAGCTCGTCGAGCGCGCGGGCGGCTCCCTCAACGGCTCGACCCACGAGGACTACACGAACTACTACGAGACCGTCCCGTCGAACCGGCTCAATCTGGCGCTCTGGCTCGAGGCCGACCGCATGCGCTCCCTCGCGGTCACGCAGGAGAACCTCGACAACCAGCGCGAGACGGTGAAGGAGGAGAAGCGGCTGCGCGTGGACAACCAGCCCTACGCGCCGACGTTTCGCGACGGCATCACCTGGCCGTTCGACAGTGCCGCCTGCTTCGCGTACGCGCACACGACGATCGGCTCGATGGACGACCTCAATGCCACGCAGCTGGGCGACGTGCAGGCGTTCTTCGCGACGTACTACGCTCCCAACAACGCGACCCTGGTGGTCGTGGGCGATTTCCCGGTGGTCGAGTTGCGGCGGCTCGTGAACCAGTACTTCGCCGACATTCCGAGCCACGCGGCGCCGACGCCCGTGCAATGTGCCTACAAGCTCTCCCCGGGCACCGTGCGGCGCGAGGTGAGGGACGAGCACGCCAACCTGCCGGCGGTGTTCCGGTTGTACCGTCTCCCGCCCCACAACGACCCCGACACTCCGGCGCTCGAGCTGCTGAGCACCATCCTCGGCCAGGGGGAAAGCGCCCGTCTCAACGTGAGCGTCGTCCGGCACGAGCAGGCGGCGTTGCAGGCGGGACTGTTCGGCCTCGACGAGCGGCGCGGGCCCGGCGTGCTCGTCGCGTACGGGATCGCGAACCAGGGCGTGGACGTGCAGCGCCTGGACGGTCTCATCGGCGCGCAGCTCGACAGCGTGCGCGCGACCGGCGCGACCGCCGACGAGCTCAGTCGAGCCAAGCACCAGTTTCGCGCCGACTTCATCCACCAGCGCGAGACCACGTTCGGGCGGGCCGAGGCACTCCAGCACTACGGGCTGTTCCACGGCAGCCTCGCCGACATCAACACCGACCTCGATCGCTATGAGGCGGTCTCCGCGGCCGACGTCCAGCGCGTGGCCAAGAAATACCTCGATCCGGCGAACGGGGTCGTGGTGATGCTGCGACCGGGCGGTGGGGGCGGCACGGCGGACAAGACGGGGGGTGCGGAATGAAGGCGGATGGGCGGATAGGCGGATGGGCGGTTAGCGTGCTCGTCCCGGCGACGGTCTTGCTCTCCGGCTATCCGCCTATCCGCCTGTCCGCCCAAGGTTTCCCGACCAAGCCTCCGCGTCCCACTCCGCTCTCCCCCGCGCGCTTCCCGCCGTTCAATGAGGCGGCGCTGCCGAACGGCTTGCAGCTCGTCGTCGTCGAGCACCACGAGCAGCCCGTCGTGTCGGTGACGTTGAGCTTCCGCGCCGGAGGCATCTACGATCCCGCCGGACGGGAAGGGCTCTCGAGTCTGGTCGCGGAGCTCGTGACGAAAGGCACGGAGAGCCGCACCGCCGAGCAGATCGCGGCGACGATCGAGGGCGTGGGTGGCTCCCTATCGGCATCCTCGGGAGACGACTTCCTCACGGTCTCCGCGGACGCGCTGAGCGACCAGGTGGAGCTGGTGTTCGAGCTCCTGGGCGACGTCACCCTCCACTCGACGTTCCCGGAAAGCGAGCTCGAGCTGGCGCGCACGCGCGCCCTGTCGGCCTTGGCCCTCGAGCTGTCGCAGCCCTCCTCGGTCGCCGGTCGCTTCTTCGCGAGCGAGATCTATGGGCGCAACCCCTACGGCCGCAGCGCGACGCGCGAGAGCTACAGAGCGATCACGCATGAGGACGTGGCGACGTTCGCGGCGCAGCGATTGCGGCCGGCCGGGGCGCTGCTCGTCGTGGCCGGAGACGTGACCGAGGCTCAGGTCCGCGCCCTGGTCGAGAAAGCGTTTGGGACCTGGCGCGGCGTGCCCCCTCCGGGCGGCGCCCTCCCCGCCCCGCCGCCGAAGCGCGCGACCGACATCCTCCTGATCCATCGGCCGGGATCGGCGCAGTCGAACATCGTGCTCGGCAACACCACCATCCCGCCCGCAGACCCCGGCTATTACGCCGGGCGAGTCGCCACGCAGGTGTTGGGCGGCGGCGCGGATTCGCGGCTGTTCCTCATCTTGCGGGAGCAGAAGGGATGGACCTACGGCGCGTACGCGTCGCTGCATCGCTACCGCGGGCTCGGGTACTGGCAGGCGACTGCCGAGGTGCGCACCGAGGTGACGGACAGTGCCCTCCGCGAGACGCTCCATCAGGTCGATCGCATCCGCACCGAGACGATCCCCGACTCGGAACTCGCCGCCGTGCGGGGGTTCCTCGTGGGCTCGTTCCCGCTCACGATCGAAACGCCGAGTCAGATCGCGGCCCAGGTTGCGAACGCGAAGCTGCTCGGTCTCGGCGACGACTATTTGCGGCTGTATCGCGAGCGGCTGAGCGCAGTCACTGCGCCGCAGGCGAAGGCCGCCGCCAGCCGGCTGTACCGCCGTGACGCGCTCACGGTCGTCGTGGTGGGCGACGCCGCGAAGATCTACGACCGTCTCAAGGAAATCGCGCCGGTTCGCCTCGTGGGCCTCGACGGCAAACCGCTCGCGGCCGCCGATCTGCACCCCACCGCGGGAGCGGTGGCGCTCGATTCCGCCCAGCTGGGACCGCGCACCGACAGCTCGCAAGTCCTGCTGCAGGGGAAGCCAGTGGGGTTCACCGTGGCGGAGATCCGCCGCTCGGGCGACTCGCTCGTGTACGTGGAGCGCTCCAACCTCGGCAGCGGGGCGTTCGCCCAGCAGACGACCGTCGCCTTTTCCGCCGCGGACGGCGCGGCCCGGCGGCTGGACCAGGTGATGACGCGTGAAGGGAAGACGGTCGAGGCGCACCTCGTCTATGCCGGCGGGCGTGTGAGGGGCAACGGCTTCGCGCCACAACCGGACGGAAGCGTGCAGCAGTTCGCGGTGGACACGGCTCTGCCCCCCGGCACAATCGACGAAAACGTCGCGCCGTTCGTCGCCTCGGCACTGCCGCTCGCGCCCGGCAAGACGTTCAGCCTCCGTGTCTTCACGGCGAGCGAGGTCGCGACCAAGGTGCTCACGTTCAAGGTTGGTCCGGCCGAGAGCGTAACCGTCCCCGCCGGCACCTTTCAGGCATACCACGTCGACGCCAGCGGATCGAAGTTCCCGTTCGTCTTGTACGTGAGCGTCGATACCCCGCATCGCCTGGTCAGACAGGAATTCGTCGGTCAGCCGTTCGTCATCGAACTCGTGAAGTAGCCAAACGCGGAGGCAATAGCATGCGGCAATCTCTGTACCTGTTGCTGGCGCTGTCGATCGGGTGCGCGACGGCCGGCGCGCGGCAGGCGTCGGCGCCCGCGCCCGCGCAGGCGGCGGCCGCCGAGACCACGAGCGTGATGCGACTGCAGTACCCGTCCACGTACCGGCGCCATCCCAACCCGCCGGTCGTGATCCGCAATGCGACCATCATGACTGCGACCGGGCAGGAGATTCCCAACGGCGCCATCGTGCTCCAGGATGGGCGCATCGTTGCGGTGGGCGCCAAGGTCGACGCGCCCCCCGCCGGCGCGGTCGTCGTGGATGGCACGGGGAAGTACGTGACTCCCGGCGTGATCGACACGCACTCGCACCTGGGAGTGTACGCGGCGCCCGGCACCGATGCCGAGTCGGACGGCAACGAGGCGACCAACCCTGTGACCGCAGAGGTGTGGGCCGAGCATTCGTTCTGGCCTCAGGATCCCCAGATTCCGCTGGCGATCGCGGGCGGCATCACCACGATCCAGGCGCTGCCCGGGTCGGCGAACCTGATCGGCGGGCGGAGCGCGGTGCTCAAGCTGATCCCGGCCCGCACGGTCCAGGAGATGAAATTCCCCGGCGCGCGCTACGGCTTGAAGATGGCGTGCGGCGAGAACCCCAAACGCGTCTACGGGCGGCGCAGCGGGCCGTCGACGCGGATGGGGAACATGGCGGGCTATCGCGGCGCATTCGCGCAGGCCGAGGCCTACCGCCGCCGTTGGGACAGCTGGAACAAGGACCACAAGGGCGATCCGCCGGAGCGGAACCTGCGCCTCGAGACGCTCGCCGAGGTGCTGCGCGGCAACATCTACGTCCAGAACCACTGCTACCGCGCCGACGAGATGGCGCAGATGGAGGACCTCGCCCACGAGTTTGGATTCAAGATCCGCGCGTTCCATCACGCCGTGGAAGCCTACAAGATCGCCGACCTGCTCGCGCGGGACAGCACGTCGGTGTCGGTGTGGGCGGACTGGTGGGGCTTCAAGGAAGAAGCGATGGACGGCATCGAGCAGAATGCCGCGCTCAACCAGCAGGCGGGCGGACGGCCGGTGATTCACTCCGACAGCCCAAGCGGGATCCAGCGGCTCAATCAGGAGGCGGCGAAGGCGATGTACGACGGGCAGCGGGCCGGCATTCCCGTCACCCGGGACCAGGCGCTGCGCTGGATCACGGCCAATCCCGCGTGGACGCTCGGGCTCGACTCGATCGTCGGCACGCTCGAGCCGGGCAAGATGGCCGACGTCGTCGTGTGGTCGGCGGATCCGTTCTCCGTGTACGCCAAGGCCGTGCAGGTCTACAACGACGGCTGGCTCGTGTATGACCGGAACGATCCGGCGCACCAGCCGCGCACCGACTTCGAACTGGGGCAGGTCCCGGCGCCCGGGAGCGATCGATGATCAGCGCCGTCCTCCTGGCCCAGACCATCGCGATCACGGGTGGCACGGTCTATCCCGTCTCCGGTCCGAAGATCGCCAACGCGACGGTGCTGATCCAAAACGGGCGCATCAAGAGCGTTGGGGCGAACGTCACGGTCCCGGGTGACGCCACCCGCATCGACGCCAGGGGAAAGTGGGTGACGCCCGGGCTGATCGACGGCGGCGGCCAGATGGGCCTCGTGGAGATCGGCGCCGTCCGGGGCACGCGCGAAGGCACGCTGGCGAGCGACACCATCGCCGCGGCGTTCAACGTGACGGAGGGCCTCAATCCCAGCTCCACGCTGATTCCCGTGACGCGGATCGAGGGGATCACGACGGCCCTGGCGGCGCCGGACGGCCATCTCATCAGCGGCCAAGCCGTGCTGATCGACCTCGACGGTGCGACCGTCGACCAAATGCTGGTGCGGTCGCCCGTCGCGATCGTGGCGCGCGTGAACGAGGACGTGAAGGACGAAACCGGCGGCTCGCGCGCCGGGATCGCGCAGCGGCTGCGCCGCGTCTTCAACGACGCCCTGGACTACGGGCGGCGCCGAGCCGACTACACCCGAGCCCAGATGCAACAGCTCTCGGCGGCGGCGGAGGATCTCGCCGCGCTCCTCCCCGTGCTCCGCGGCGAGCTGCCGCTCATCGCGATTGCCAACCGCCGGAGCGACATCGAGACCGCGCTGCGGATCACAAGAGAGTACAAGCTGAAGCTGATTCTCGCGGGGGCGGCCGAGGGCTGGCAGATCGCCGACGAGATCGCACGGGCGGGTGTGCCGGTGATCGTCGAGCCGATGGACAACATCCCCACGTACGATGCGCTCGGCATCCGCTATGAGAACGCCGCGCTGCTCGCGAAGGCCGGCGTCAAGGTCGTCCTGATGGAGACCGACACGCACAACGCGCGCAACCTGCGCCAGCAGGCGGGCAACGCGGTCTCTTACGGCATGACGTGGGAGCAGGCCCTGCGGGCAGTGACGCTCTCAGCAGCGGAAGCGTTCGGGGTGGCGGACCGCTACGGCTCGCTCGAGCCGGGGAAGGTCGCCAATGTGGTCGTCTGGTCGGGAGATCCCTTCGAATTCACGACCGGTGTCGAGCACGTGCTCATTCGAGGGAAGGAGATTCCGCTGAAGAGCCGGCAGACGGAGTTGTTCGAGCGGTATAGGAAGCTGCCGCCGAACTACTAGACGGATAGACGGATAGGCGGATAGACGGATAGACGGATAGACGGAGAAAGGGCGGCATCCAGAACCGGAGGCCGCCCTTAGTGTTGTTGCTAGCCGCCTATCCGCCTATCCGTCTGCCTTCGGATACACGCTCACCCGGTACCGCTTCTTGTTCTTGTGCTCGAACTTCACCTGGCCGTCGACGACCGTGAACAGGGTATCGTCCGAACCCCGGCGCACGTTCGCCCCGGGATGGAACTTCGTGCCCCGCTGCTTCACGAGAATGCTCCCCGCGGTGACGAACTCTCCGGCGAAGCGCTTCACGCCGAGGTACTTCGGGCCCGAATCGCGGCCATTGCGGGACGAACCGACGCCCTTCTTGTGAGCCATGGAGACCTCAATCCTTGAGCTTCACGTCCGCGATCTTGATTTCGGTGAACTGTTGCCGGTGGCCGGCGTGGCGCCGGTACCCGGTGCGGCGCGCGAAGCGATAGATCCGGATCTTCTTGCCCTTGGCATGCCGCACCACTTCCGCCGTCACCTTGGCGCCCTTGAGCACCGGCTTGCCGGTGTGCACGTGCTTGCCGTCGCTCGCGAGCAGCACCTGATCGAACGTCACCTTGCTCCCGGGCTCGGCCGCGAGCAGCGGGACCTTGATCGTGACACCGGGCTCGGCCTTGAACTGACGGCCGCCGGTCGCGAAGATGGCGTAGGTCATGGGCCGCGAACTCTAACTGGGACTTGGGGTTCCGTCAAGGGAGCGGGGAGCAGGGAGCGGTACACTCCGGTGCATCGCTATGGTACCGCTCCCTGCTCCCTGCCTCCCTGCTCCCGTCACGCCACCGCATACTGCTCTGTCACGTCGCGCCCCGCCGGCTTCGCCATCATCCGGAACTCGTCCAACCGCATCATCGGGTCGTCGCGCACCTCGAGCTCGAGGCCGGTCTGCTTCTCGAGCTGGCGCAGGAAGTTAGGCTCCTGCTCCACGAGGTACAGCGCCACCTCCGGATGGAGGCGCACGGCGAGCTGGCGCTCCTTGTGGTCGGCTCCGGCCCGCTTGAGCGAGCGCTCCATCCGGCGCACGACGACTTCGGGCCGGAACACGCGGCCGGTGCCGTGGCATGTCGGGCACTCGGCGGTCATCGACTGCCAGAGCGAGGGCCGCACGCGCTGGCGCGTCATCTCGATCAGTCCCAGCTCCGAGACGGCGAACGCCTTGGTGCGCGCGCGATCGCGGCCGAGGTGCGTGCGCAGCTCCTGCAGCACTTTGTCGCGGTTGCCGCGCGACTCCATGTCGATGAAGTCCACGACGATGATTCCACCGATGTCCCGCAGGCGGAGCTGCCGCGCCACCTCGCGCGCCGCTTCGATGTTGGTCTTCACGATCGTGCTCTCGGGGTCTTTCTTGCCCGTGTAGCGCCCCGTGTTCACGTCGATCGACGTGAGCGCCTCGGTCGGTTGGATGATGAGGTACCCACCGGTCGGGAGATCCACGCGCGGCTTGAACAAGTTCCGGATCTCCGCCTCGATGTCGTACTCATCGAACAGCGGCGTCTCGGCCTCGTACAGCTTCACCCGTGCCAGCAGATCGGGATCGATCTGTTTGAGATACTGCACGATCTCGTTGTGCAGCACCTTGGAATCGACCAGCAGCGAGTCGACCTTGTCCGAGAAGAGGTCGCGAATGATCCCCCGGGTGAGGCTGGTCTCACGCTGCAGCAGCGCCGGGGCGCGCACCGAGCCGGACTTCCGTTTGATCTTCTTCCACAAGCCGTACAGGTGATCGATCTCGCGCTTGCAGCTCTGCTCGGTCAGGTCCTCGGCGACGGTGCGGATGATCCAGCCGCCCGAGTCTTTCGGGACGAGCTTCGCCACCAGGTCGCGCAGCTTGGCCCGCTGCTCGCGATTCTCGATCTTCCGGGAGACGCCGACCTTGGAGGCGAACGGCATGTACACGAGGAACCGCCCCGCGAGCGAGATCTGCGCGGTGACGCGCGGCCCCTTCGTGCTGATCGGCTCCTTGATGACCTGAACGATCTTCGCTTCGCCGCGCTTCAGCTCGTCGGCGATGTTCGGCAGGCCGCGACGGCCGGAACGGCTACCGCCGTTTGCTCCGCCGTTGCCGTTTTCGTCTGCGGGATCGGACGGCTCCTCCTCGTCCTCCGACTCGATCAGGTCGGACGCGTGGAGAAAGGCGCTCTTGTCGGCCCCGATGTTGACGAACGCGGCTTGGATCCCCGGAAGCACGGCCTCGACCGTGCCGAGGTAGATGTCGCCCACCGTGCGGCGGGCGTCGGGACGATCCACCAAGAGCTCAACAAGGCGGTCGTCCTCCAGGATCGCCACGCGGGTCTCCCGCGGGCTCCCGCTGATCAGAATTTCCCGTTTCAAAGCATGTGCCCTCGACCCCGGTCGGCCAGCAGCCGGTCGGGATCCTATGATTGTTCCAGCAAAAACTCATGCCAAGCAGATAGACTGAGGATGAGATGAACCGATTGGACGGGCTGCCCGTGTGCGACCCGGGGGTGGCACCAGGGAGCGGAGGCGGGCCCGAAATCCAATGCATGTTCTAAATCTAAGCGGGCTTGCGACTTACGTCAACTGTCTCGAAATTAGTGCTGTATGAGATCACTTCCCATTCATTTTCTCGCCCGGAGTCTGATCCTGACTGCCATCGTGTCCGGCGCCGCAGCCCGCCTCGCGGCCGCGCAGGCGCCCCTCCCCGAGTACCCGCCCGCCCGCAAGGGTGACGTGGTGGACGACTATCACGGGACCAAGGTTCCCGACCCCTACCGCTGGCTCGAGGACCCCGATTCCCCCGAGACGCGCGCGTGGATCGAGGCGGAGAACCGCCTCACCGCGGGCTATCTCGCGCAGATCCCCCAGCGCGACGCGATCCGCAAGCGGCTCACCGAGCTCTGGAACTATCCCAAGTACGGTACGCCGTTCCACAAGGCGGGTCGCTACTTCTTCTTCAAGAACGACGGGCTCCAGAATCAGTCGGTGCTCTACAAGCAGGCCTCGCTCTCGGCGGACCCCGAAACGCTGCTCGATCCCAACCTCCTCTCCGAAGACGGTACGGTGGCGCTCTCTACACTGGCGGTCTCGGAGGACGGGCGGCTCATCGCCTACGGCACGTCCGCGAGCGGCTCGGACTGGGAAGAGTTCCGCGTGCGCGACGTCGCCACGGCGCGCGATCTCTCGGATCACCTCCAGTGGATCAAGTTCTCGGGCGCCTCGTGGACCAAAGACCGTGTGGGCTTCTTCTACAGCCGCTACCCCGAGCCCGCCGACAAGGCGCTCACCGACGTCAACCGGTTCCAACGGGTCTATTATCACCGCCTGGGAACGGACCAGGCGAGCGACGTCCTGGTGTACGAGCGATCCGACCAGCCGGATTGGGGCTTCAGCGCCGACGTCACCGATGACGGCCGCTACGCCGTGCTACAGGTGTGGCTCGGCACGGACCGGCGGAACCGCGTTTACTATCTGGACCTGAAAGACGCGACGCACCCCCGCGTGCAGGGTGAGGTGGTGCGCCTGCTGGACGCCTTCGACGCGGGCTACGGCTTCGTCGGCAACGACGGCCCGGTGTTCTACTTCCTCACCGATCTCGACGCGCCCCGGAAGCGCGTGATCGCGATCGACACGCGCCATCCCGAGCGAGCCCGCTGGCGGGAGCTGATTCCGCAGGGCGACGACGTAATCGAGGGCGTGCAGATCATCCACGACACGTTTGTGGCGAACTACCTGCACGACGCCCACTCGCGGCTGCGGCTGTTCGCGCTGGACGGCCGCTTCCTGAAGGACCTGGACCTCCCCACCCTCGGCTCGGTGGGTGCGGTCAGCGGCGAGCGGAAGGACGACCAGATGTTCTACGCCTTCACCTCGTTCCTCTACCCCACGACGATCTTCCGCTACGACTTCAAGACCGGGCAGTCGCAGGTCTTCAAGGCGCCGACGATCGACTTCGATGCGTCGGCTTACGAGACGGAGCAGGTCTTCTACCGCAGCAAGGACGGCACGCGCATGCCGATGTTCCTCACACACAAGAAGGGCCTGAAGCGGGACGGAACGAACCCGACGTACCTGTACGGCTACGGCGGGTTCAACATCAGCCTCACGCCGAGCTTCTCCGTGGGCACGCTGGTGTGGCTGGAATTGGGCGGGGTCTACGCCGTGCCGAACCTCCGGGGCGGCGGCGAATATGGCGAGGAGTGGCACCAGGCGGGGATGCACGAGAAGAAGCAGAACGTGTTCGACGACTTCATCGCGGCGGCCGAGTACCTGATCAAGGAGGGATACACCGCACCCGCGAAGCTCGTAATCGGCGGCGGGTCGAACGGCGGGCTCCTCGTCGGCGCGGCGATCACGCAGCGGCCCGAATTATTCGGGGCGGCGCTGCCGGCCGTCGGCGTGATGGACATGCTGCGGTTCCACAAGTTCACGATCGGTTGGGCGTGGGTGACCGAGTACGGCTCGGCCGACAGCGCAGCCCAGTTCCCCTACCTGTACAAGTACTCTCCGCTGCAGAACATCCGGCCGGGGACGCGTTATCCCGCCACCCTGATCACGACCGCCGACCACGACGACCGCGTGGTGCCGGGTCACTCGTTCAAGTTCGCGGCGACGCTCCAGGCTGCGCAGGCAGGGCCGCAGCCGGTGTTGATCGAGATCGAGACGAAGGCCGGCCACGGCGCCGGCAAGCCGACGAGCAAGATCATCGAGGAGCAAGCGGACCGGTTTGCGTTTCTGGTGAGAAATCTGGCGGTGGAGGGCGGTGAGAGGCGGTGAAGACGCGGAAGGGCGCGGAACGGCGGTTATTGCTTCGACCGCGCCCTCCCGCGCTAATCCACCAAATCTCCAAGCAACTGCCTCGCAATCACGATCCGCTGGATCTCGCTCGTCCCTTCCCCGATCTCGCAGATCTTCGCGTCCCGCATCATCCGTTCGACCGGGTACTCCGTCGTGTAGCCGTACCCGCCGTGCAGCTGGACGGCCTTCGTCGTCGCGCGCATCGCGAGCTCCGAGGCGTAGAGCTTGGCCATCGCGGCCTCCTGTTTGAACGGCTGGCCGTGCTGCTTGAGCCAGGCGGCGTGATACACCAGGTGTCTGGCCGCCTCGATCTCCGTGGCCATGTCCGCCAGCGCGAAGTGGACGCCCTGGAAGCTCGCGATCGGTTTGCCGAATTGTCGGCGCGTCGCCGTGTACCGCAGGCACTCCGCCAGCGCGCCTTCCGCGATGCCGAGTGCCAGGGCGCCGAGGCCGATGCGACCGCCGTCCAGCGTGTGGAGGAACTGGCGGAAGCCGTCGTTCAGGGGACCGAGCACGTTCTCCTTGGGTACGATCGCATCCTGGAACACCAGCTCGCGCGTGTCCGAGGCGCGCCAGCCGAGCTTGTCTTCCTTCTTTGCCGCCATCACACCCGGGCACTTGGGGAGCGACGGGTCGTGGCCGATGCCGATGCGCTTCGCGTCCGCGAGGTCCGTCGTGTCCTTGGTCACGATAAACGCGGTGATACCGCGGGTCCGCTGCGCGGCGGGGTCGGTGCGCGCGCTGACGACGAAGATCTCGCCGACGCCGGCGTTGGTGATGAAGATCTTGGAGCCGTTCAGGACGTAGTGGTCGCCCCTGTCGACGGCCACGGTCTTGGTGCCGCCGGCGTCCGACCCCGCGCCGGTTTCGGTGAGCCCGAACCCTCCCAGCACCTTGCCCGCGGCGAGCCGCGGGACGTAGCGCCGCTTCTGCTCCTCCGTTCCGAAATCCACGATGGGGGAGGTGCCGAGGGTGGTGTGGGCGCTGACGGTGATGGCGTGGCTTGCGTCAACCTTCGCGAGCTCGTGGATGACGATGATGTAGGAGAGGTAGTCCATCCCGGAACCGCCGAGCGCTTCAGGCCAGGGGATGCCGAACAGGCCGAGCTCGGCCATCTGCTTCACGTTGTCCCAGGGGAACTTGCTCTCGAGATCGTAGCGGCGGGCGGTGGGCTTGACCACCTGCTCGGCGAAGTCGCGCACCATGTCGCGGACCTGGAGGTGGTGGTCGGAGAAGTAGAGGGTGTCGTGCATGGGAAGAATGTAGCGCGCTCAGCGCCCCGTGGGCATTTCGACTTAGGGAAGGTCTAGAGCGAGATCTAGATCTTCGTCCGCCCGCCGCAAGAACCCCCGGCTGCTCACCGCGCTGCTGCCGGATCCATACGAGGTAGCCGCGCAACGCCCGCTCGACGCGCCTGCTAAGTTGGGCCGTGTGCGGAATGTGCGGCACGAACAGCGGACATCGAAATGGTCCGACGGACTCAATTCCGGCCCAGACCCCTGATGCAGCATCACCCAGGCCGAACGGCTCAACGGGGTGGAGGGGCGGACCTAGATCCTTGGACGCACTACCACTGCCTCCACCTCAGCCGGCGCCAGCAACGGGAACAGGTCGCTTATCGCGGTGCGCAGCTGGCGGTCATCGGCGCCCGTCGCACGCAGCACCGTAGCGAGCGCCCGCGCATCCGGAACGGTCTGCGGGAAATGCACTACGAGGAGATAACCGAGCTGCGTGGCGGTCTGGATCGGAAACGCTCCTTTGAGGTGTCCAGCAGCTTGCAGCCCGGACGCTCGGGACCGCTGTAACTGCTTCACGGCCTGCTCCACTATCGGATGCGGATGCACCGTCCGCAGGGCTGCGGAAAAGGCGGCGGCCTTCACATCCGGCTCCATCGAGAGGAAGGCGCTGGACGCACGTTCCCTGGCGACCCCCGCGCGGTCCAGAGCCCACAGCATGAGCAACGGCGTCCCGACGGTCTCTGGGAACTGCCGCCGGAACAAACTGATCAAGGCGGCCGGTCCGAGTGCGGGGTACGCCGCGGCGATGAGGCCGGCGGCCTGCTGGCAGGTCATGCCCGTACCCTTCAACTCCGCCGCGTAGCGATCCGGCGTCGTGTCGCTGCCGGAGTCTGGCCCCGCGCTGCTGGGAGGGCCAGGTGCGGGACCTGGAACGGGAGCGGGAGCGGACCAGCCCCTGCAGACAATCAACTCCGTGGCGGCCGCGGCGAACTGTGGCACCAACACCCCGCGGAAAAATGTGGCCGTTCGCTCCGGGAATCGTGGGTCGACGAGCTGTTGCCCGAGATGGGTTGCCGCGCCCTGAATGGCGTCCTGGATGGCACTCGCGAGGGCGGCGAAGCTGAACTGGTCAGGCTTGAGAAGCACAATCAGGTTCAGAGGTAGGGGCACCGCCACCACCTCGTCGCTATCAACGAGCAACCGGTACTGCCCGCTCAGACTGAAGCCGAGCCCACTCCCGGGCCCCGGCTCGATTCTCGCTCTGAGGTCGAATCTCGTCGTGATCGACTCCTGGAACAGCTCGCGTACGAAGGGACCGCACTCGCTTGCGCTGGGCTGCTTGTTCAGGAGCTCGGGGAAATTCAGGTCGCACGGAAAATCCGGAATGGGCCAATTCTCGACGTGAAAGCCCTTCGCCTTGCTCCAAGTGAATGTGAAACGGGGGGTCTGAAAGACCAGAATGTCGACTGGAGAGTGAATCTCGCCGCGCAGTTCGTAGCCGTCCGCCGTGGGCGGGCGCGCCGCAACTTTCAACGTCCCGAACCTTTCACCGAGGAACGTAATGCCGGCGTCCAGCGTGAGGGCCCGTTCCTTGTCATCGACGGATATTTCCGGGCCACTGCGGCTGTAATCGGGAGCGCTGATCCTGAGGAACCCGAGGTCGATGTCGCCGTCGAGGCGACCGCTCAACGACGCCGTGCCAGCAGCGGCCGCGAGCGCGATCTCGGCGCGATGGTCGGCGATCTCGATCGCTGCTTGATCGACTCGAAACCCTTCCTCATAACCGGAGTACCCGGGCCCGTCGCAGTAGTAGAGCCGGACTGGCCTGGCCTCGTCTCTGCCCCTGAGTATCAAGGCGTTGAGCGGGCCCCACACGATGCCCAGCGACTTCGCGAGAATGGACCCGAGGTTGATTTCATCCAGCGTGACGACCGCGACCCGTAATTTGCCCCCATCGAACAGTAGCTTCCCCTGCGGTCGCAGGCTCCCGTACTCGGCCCCAACGACAAAGCTCAGGGTGCGATTCGTGGACGAATACTCGAGCTGGAAGGTGCGAAGCGTCAGGCCCTTGAGAATTCCAAATGGGTTTTTCCACTCCGCAGCCGCCGTCCCACTTAAGAAGACGCCACCGTTGGAAACCGTGATCTGGAGCGCGTGTTTGTCAAACGAGAGGTCTGGAAAATCGCTGGGGACCTCGAGGGAAAGACCGCTCAGCTCGAGCAGGCTGGATATCGCATCTGTGAACGACAGAGGGGAGGTGTTGCTGCCTGCGAGCGCAACCCGGTCGTAGCACGGTACCTCAGCCGTGAGGTCGAATGCGGCGGCACCGAGATTGACTTGGCCCCTTAGCGCAGTCTTGTAGGGCATGAAGTCTTACCCGGACATCCGGCGTCGACGACCAGGCGAGAAAACGAGCCACGCGACCGAGCTAGAGCTGCTTGATATCGAGAGTAACATCTACCAGCGTCAGGGGAAACTCGGAGATCGGCCTCCATTCCGCCTTCCAGGTGCTGTCACCGCCCCTGCTGCCAAGCAACACCGCAATTTCAAAATTGGTCCCCGTGCTCTCCAAGTGCAATGTCTTGAGCGCGACCTCGAGGGCCTGCAGGCTCGGCGGAAGCGAACTCTTATCAAAGACGCCCGGCGCGATGTTCGTCTCAACCCACCCGGCAAATTCCCCTACATCCAGATGGGTCGTGGCTTCGGGCTTGTCGGCCGTGTAGTCGAACACGAAGGTTCCTGGCTGGTCCGGGGGGAGCTTCGTCGATACCGGAATCGAGATCGCCGTATCACCCGAGCCGATGACAATCTTACCGAGCACCGTGGTACTGTATGGCATACCTACCTCGTTTGCGATCGTTGGTCGTGGAGTTGGTCCGAGATCTACGACATCCGCCCCGACACGCGCCGCGTCGCGATGCCCCGCACCCGCGCCGCCGCCTCTCCCCGGCGGTGCACCTGGAGCTTCTCGAGGATGTTGTGCACGTGGTTCTTCACCGTGGCGACTTCGATCCCCAGGTCGCGGGCGATCTCCTTGTTCGAGAGCCCGCGATCGATGAGACCCACGATCTCGCGCTCGCGGCTCGTGAGCTGCGCCCGGGGCAGCCCGCCGCCGTTTCCCGCCGCGAGCGCCGCGACCCGGCGCAGCAGGCTCGCCGTCACCCGGGGCGAGCAGATCGCCTCGCCGCGAGCGACGCTCTCGATGACGGTCACGAGGTCGTCGAGCGACGCCTCGCGCGGCACGTACCCCGCCGCGCCGACCTCCGCGCAGCTCAACACCTCGTCGTCATCCTCCAGCACGCCGATCGCGATGACGCGCCCATCCGGGACGCGCTCCACGATCGCCCGCAGCGCGCCGAGGCTCTCGGGCATGGCCATGTCCACCAGGACGACGTCGGCTTGGAGATCGGGAAGCGACGCCAGGGCTTCGTCCCGCCGGGCGACGGTGGCGGCGACGCAAATCCGCGAGTCCCGGCTCAGCACCTGAGCCAGGCCCTCGCGGTACAGGCGTGTGTCGGCCACGATCGCGACGCGGATCATCACCCGCAATCGCAGTCGGATTGGGGAGTTGGTCTCCTAACAGTACTCATCTAGGGCGCCTACCCGCCGCACGGCTCAGCTCCGAGCAGGGGCGGTGTCGAGCCGACAAGGGCCCACGGCTCAACAACCGACCATCAGTATTGTGACGTGGCTCACATTCCGCTAGGGCGATTTTGCGGCGCCATAGGGCGGTTTTGCGACACGGTCTCAGCCAGCGACCGGTCGGCCGAGTCCCGAACCCCCAAACCCGTAAAAAAGACGAAGCGGCATGGCTCGCGATGTCGGTCTCCCCAGCCTTCACCAGGACCGTCTGCCAGAAGAAGCCGTTCTGGAAGGCCATGCAGAGATAGATGAGGAGCGTGCCCAGGGGCGCGCTGCCGAAGTCCAAGTCGCCCAATGAGGTGAAGCCTAGCAACACGATGGGCGACACCAGCAGCGCCCGCAGGGTCTTCCGCCGGTACTCGGCCGCCGCGAATCCGGGCTCCTCTAGCCAGTCGAACAGCCCCTTGGCTGCCATGCCGACCAGGCGCCTCGCTTCCTGATCATATCCCCCTCCGGCTCAAGCCCACTCGGTGGACGCCACATGTCTCGCCCACGAGTCTAGCCTTCGAGGGTCAAGCCGCTGTCAGACGGGAATCCAGAGCGCGTCTCAGCCCGTCGTCCCGAACCCCGCCGCGATGCAGTTGATGGAAAGGAGTAGCGCGGCCAGCGCGTCCTCGTGGCCGGCCCGGTAGCGTCGCAACAACTCGACCTGCTGGCGGTTCACCTGGTCGAGAATCGGCAGTCGGCTCGCCAGTCGCTGGCGGAATTGGGGAAACCGCCCCGCGAGCTCCGCGCACTCCGCGATGCGTCGCACGACCTCGGCGGTCCGGTGATACTCATCCACCACCAACGTGAAGATCTCGGCACGCCCCCAGTCATCGGTGACGAGGTCGGCGTACTCCCGGGCGATGCCGAGGTCGACGTACGCGAGGGTCTTCTCGACCTCGTCCATGATGAGGCGGAACAGACGGAAGTCATGGAACATCCGCTTCAGGAGCGCCTCGCCGCGCGCGCCGCGTACCTCGAGGAAGGTCGTGAGCCCGGTTCCGACCCCGTACCACCCAGGGATGAAGTGGCGGTTCTGCGTCCACGCGAACACCCAGGGGATGGCGCGCAGGTCTGCGAGACTGCGGGCGCCAAACCGCCGCGCGGGCCGCGAGCCGATGTTCAGCAGGGCGATCTCTTCGAGGGGGCTCGCCGCCTGGAAATAGCCGACCAGGCCAGGATGCTCGACCAGCCTGCGATACGCGGCGTGGGCCGCCCCCGCCAGCGCCTCCATCGCTTCGTCGAACTCGGCCGTCGGGACGAGCGCCTGCTCGCGCTCCGACTTGAGCGAGTGCTCGAGCACGCTCGCCGCCAGCAGCTCCGCTTGATAGGCCGCGGTGCCGCGATTGGCGTATTTGAACGACACCACCTCGCCCTGCTCTGTGATGCGCAGCCGTCCCTGGATCGAGCCGGCCGGCTGCGCCGCGATGGCGCGGCCGGTGGGCGCGCCGCCCCGGCTCACCGAGCCGCCGCGACCGTGGAAGAAGGCGATGGGCACGCCGCATTCGCGTCCCAGCCGCGTTAGGCGCAGCTGCGTCTTCGCGAGCTCCCAGTTGGAAGACAGGAAGCCGCCGTCCTTGTTCGAGTCGGAGTAGCCGATCATCACCTCCAGCACGCCTCCCTGGGCGCGCACGCTGCGCCGCACCAGGGGTACCTGCAACAGCTCGCGCACGATCTCCGGGGCGCGGCGCAAGTCGTCGATCGATTCGAACAGCGGCACGATCGGCAGGGTGCAGCTCTCCGTCCCGGCGACGTCGGCGAAGAGCCCTGCTTCCTTGGCAAGCAGGAAGGCGCCGAGCACGTCGTGCACGTCGTGCGTCATGCTGAGGACGAAGCTGCCGATCGCCTCACGGTCGAGCTGATCGCGGATGTCGCGGATCAGCCGGAACATGCCGGCCGTTTCTTCGGCCTCCGGCGGCAACGGCCGCGCGGTCCGGTCCGCGCGCAGCGGACGCGCCAGCTCCGCTTGCAGCCAGGCGCGCCACTCGGGGGATCCGGGGGCGGGGGGGGCGGGGGGCGCGGGCGGCTCGCCGGCGTTCCGGGCACGCCACAGCGCCGTGAGCGCCGCGCTCACGCGGGGCGAGTTCTCGCGGATGTCGAGTCGAAAGGTGCTGAAGCGGAAGGCTTCCACTTCGCGTCGCACGGGTCGCACCAGCAGCTCCGCGGCGCTGCGGCAACCGGTGGCCGTGAGTCCCGCCTCCAAAGTGCGCAGGTCCGCGATCAGATCGTCCGCCGTACGGTAGCCCGCCGTCTCGGGCGCCGTTTCACCGCGCTCCGCGCTCGCGAGGGTGACGTCGAGCTGCAGGAGCATGCAGGCGAGGTACTGGCGGAAGACCTCGCCGGGATTGCGCTGCGCGATCCGCTCCCCGTCTCCCGACTGCTCGAGCTGCCGCGCGAGCGCCGCCCGGAACTCGGCCGGGACGGGAGCGGAGCGGTCTGTGACGCTCAGGGTCCGCAGCAGGTCGGCGAGCCGCTGCCGGTAGCGGCGCAAGCTCGCGAGGCGGTTCTCGTACAGGGTGCGCCGCGTCACGTCGTTCGTGACGAAGGGGTTGCCGTCCCGGTCCCCACCGATCCACGAGCCGAGCTGGAAGAACGCCGACACGGCGAACGACTCGTCGGGATAAGCGCGTCGCAACGCCCGCTCCAGCTTGTCCACCAGCTCGGGGACGACGTCGAACAGGTTTTCCGTGACGAAGTACAGCCCCCAGGCAAGCTCCTGCGCCACCGTGGGCTTCTCGAGCCGCAACTCCCCGCTCAGCCACAACAGCTCGATCTCGGTGCGGAGGGTGTCGATCAGGCCGCTGCGCTCGCGCGGCGTCCAGCGCGGCGTCTCGAGGTCGACGAGGCGGCGGTAGATGCGGCGGTGCTTCTCGAGCACGGTGACGCGCTTGGCTTCGGTCGGGTGGGCGGTGATGACGGGCCGGACGCGAAGGCTGGCGACGGTCGCGCGGACCTGGTCGGCCGGGATGCCCGCCGCGGCGGCGGCGGCGATCACCTGGGCGAAGGTGCCGCGGACCTGGTCATAGCCCCGCTCGACTTCGCTCTGGCGCCGCTGCCGCATGGCAGCGTTCTGCTCGGCGATCGACAGCAGCTGGAACCACATCCCCTGCGCCTGGATGGCGCGGGCGAGCAGCGCCGGGGAGGTTTCGGGGTCGAGCTGCTCGCCCCGGAGCACGCGCTCGACGTCGGGCTGGTGCGCCCGAACGACGTCCACGAAGCAGTCGTACAGGAGGCCCGCCGTGCGCTTCAGATATTCGGCGGTGTCGACGAGGGCGAAGGTCTCCTGGCTCACACCACCCGGTCGCGCGGCGGTATCCCCGCGAAGAAAGCCTTGAGGTTCTCCAACGCCCGCAGGCCCATGGCGACCCGCGTCTCCTGGGTGGCGCTGCCGAGATGGGGGAGCAATACGACATTCTCCATTGTCAGCAGGTCGGGGCTCACCTGCGGCTCGCGCTCGAACACGTCGAGTGCGGCGCCGGCGATGAGCCGCCGCTTGAGGGCGTCGACCAGGGCGGCCTCGTCCACGATGTCGCCCCGGGCCGTGTTGATGAGAAAAGCACCTGGCTTCATCAGGGCGAGCCGCTCCGCGTTGATCAGGTGGCGCGTCTCGGGCGTCGCGGGCGAATGCAGCGACACGAAGTCCGCTTCGCGGAGCACGGCGTCGATCGTGGAGCGCGGCTCCGCACCCAGCTCGGCGACTACATCTGCCGGCGGTGGGAAGGGGTCGTGGAAGATGACGCGCATCCCGAAACCGTGATGCGCGCGGCGCGCCACGGCCCGGCCGATGCGGCCCATGCCGATCACCCCGAGCGTCTTTCCGCTCACCTTGGTGCCCAGCAGGTGGGTCGGCCCCCACCCCGTCCACCGGCCGGCGCGCACGTAGCGCTCGCCTTCGCCGGCGCGCCGCGCCACCATCAGCATCAGCATCACGGCGTCGTCCGCCGTGTCGTCGGTGAGGACATCGGGGGTGTTGGTTACCACGACGCCGCGTCGTTTCGCCGCCGTGACGTCGATGTGGTTGAACCCGACGCCGTAGTTCGCGATGATCCTGGCGCGCAGCGGCTCGACCGAGAGCACGTCGCCGTTCAGCCGGTCGGTGACCGTCGGTAGCAACGCGTCCGCGGTGCGCAGCGCATCTTGTAGCTCGGCGACGCTAAGCGGGTGGTCGTCCTGGTTCAAGCGCGCGTCGAACTCCTGTGCGACCTGCTCTTCGACGGGCGCCGGCAGCCGCCGGGTCACGACGACCGACGGGCGCGGGGCGGTCACTGCTGGATCATCACCGGCCGTGCGGGCTGATGCGCGAGCGCCTGCGCTATCGTCGCCCCAAGCTCCGCGGGGCTGGGCGCCACGACGAGGCCGGCGGAGCGCATAATCTCAGCCTTTTCCGCGGCCGTGTCGCCGAACGCCGAGATGATGGCGCCCGCGTGTCCCATGCGTCGGCCCTTGGGCGCGGTAAGACCCGCGACGTAGCCGATCACCGGCTTCGTCATATGCTCCTTGACGAAGATCGCGGCATCTGCCTCCTGCGGCCCGCCGATCTCCCCGATCATCATCACCGCTTCCGTCTCCGGGTCCTGCTCGAACAGTGCCAGGATGTCGACGAAGGAGCTGCCGTTGATGGGATCGCCGCCGATGCCGACGCTTGTCGTGACGCCCACGCCGAGGGCCTGCATCTGCGAGGCGGCCTCGTAGCCGAGCGTACCCGACCGGGTGACGACGCCTACCGGGCCGCGCGCGTAGATATGGCCCGGCATGATCCCCATCATCGCCTTCCCCGCGCTGATCACGCCCGCGCAGTTCGGTCCGATGAGCGTGGTGCGCCGCTCCTTGGGATAGCGCCACAGGTAGCGCTTCACGGTCATCATGTCCTGGGCGGGGACGCCGTCGGTGATGGTCACGACCAGCCGGATCCCTGCGTCCGCGGCTTCCATGATCGCGTCGACGCAGAACGGCGCCGGGACGAGGATCAGGCTCGCCACGGCACCCGTGTTGGCCACGGCCTCCTTCGCGGTGTTGAACACCGGCCGCCCGAGATGGGTGGTGCCGCCCTTCCCCGGGGTGACACCACCCACGACGTTCGTGCCGTAGGCAATCATCTCCTTCGCGTGGAACGTTCCTTTGTCGCCCGTGAAGCCCTGGACGATGACGCGTGTCCCTGCGTCGAGCAGGATGCTCATGCGGCTCTCGCGGCGTCGCGCGCCGTCACCACGCGCTCGGCGGCCTCGGAGAGCGTGTCGGCGGTGAGAATCGGCAGGCCGCTGTCCTTCAGGATGCGCCGGCCCTCCTGGACGTTCGTTCCCGCGAGCCGGACCACGAGCGGCACCGGCACGTGCACCTCCCGCACCGCCTGGACGACCCCTTGTGCGACCCAGTCACAGCGGTTGATCCCGGCAAAGACGTTCACCAGGATCGCCTTGACGTTCCGGTCGGACAGCACCAGCCGGAACGCCGCGGCCACGCGATCGGCGCTCGCGCCGCCACCGATGTCGAGGAAGTTCGCGGGCTCGCCGCCCGCGTGCTTGATCATATCCATCGTGGCCATGGCGAGACCGGCACCGTTGATGATGCAGCCGATGTCGCCATCGAGCGCCACGTAGTTCAGCCCGTGCTCGGCCGCCTCGGCCTCGCGCGGGTCTTCCTGGGCGTAGTCCCGCAGCTCGGCGACGTTGGGGCGTCGGAACATCGCGTTGTCGTCGAAGCTCATCTTGACGTCGAGGGCGAGGACCTGCCCTTCCGTGGTTACCACGAGCGGATTGATCTCGACCATGGTGGCGTCGAGGTCGCGGAACGCGCGGTAGGCGCCGAGCATGGTCGTCACGGCCTGGTGTACCTGAGGTGGCGCGAGGCCGAGCCCGAAGGCCAGCTCCCGCGCCTGAAAGGCCTTCATGCCGACGGCGGGCTCGACGACCTCGCGCAGAATCGCCGCGGGCTCGCGCTGCGCGATCTCCTCGATCTCCATGCCGCCGTGCGGGTGCGCCACGACGACGATGCGCTCGCGCTTCCGGTCGAGGACGAGCCCGACGTACAGCTCGCGCTCGATCGGCAGCGCCTGCTCGACAAGGAGGCGGTGTACCGGCAGTCCCTCAGGCCCGGTCTGACTGGTGACGAGCGTCGTGCCGAGCAGGTCCTTCGCCGCCTGCCGCACGTCGGCGTCGCTGGTGCACAGCTTGATGCCGCCCGCCTTGCCGCGCGCGCCCGAATGGATCTGGGCCTTCACCACCCAGCGGCTGCCGCCGACCTCGGCCGCCCGGTAGACCGCTTGCTCGGCGCTGTAGGCGACCCCCCCCTTCGGCACCGGAACGCCGAACGCGGCAAGCAACTCCTTCGCCTGGTATTCGTGGATGTCCACGGGTTACGCTCGCGTGCCCGCCATGGTGGGCGCGGCCGCCGGGGAGGGGCGCGCGGCGATGGCAGCGGCGATCTGGACGATGTTCTGCGCCATGCGCGCCGACGCGGCGTCGATCATCCGGCCGTCGAGCTGCGCGGCGCCGCGTCCTTCGCGGGCGGCCTCCTCGAGGGCCTGGAGGATGCGGCGGGCCCGCTCCACTTCGCTGGGCGGTGGGGTGAACACCTCGTTCGCAAGAGCGAGCTGCGAGGGGTGGATCGCCCACTTCCCCTCGTAGCCCAGGGCCGCCGCGCGCCGCGCGGCCGCGCGATAGCCTTCCGGGTCCTTGAAGTCGCCGAACGGCCCGTCGATCGCGCGCAGTCCGTACGCGCGGCACGCCGTCACCATGCGCGACAGCGCGGCGTGCCACTGGTCGCCCGGGTAATCGGGATTCAACCCGCCGATGCTCACGGTGCGGGCGCGCAGGCTCGCCGCCAGGTCGGCGACGCCGAAATGCATCGCCTCGACGCGGCGGCTCCCCTGCGCGATCGCCTCGACGTTCGCCATGCCGAGGGCCGTCTCGATGAGGACGTCGATCCCGATGCGATGCGGAATACGCCGGGCGGCCTCGATCTGCGTGAGCAACGCGTCGACCAGATAGACGTCCGCCGGCACACCCACCTTGGGGACCAGCACGACGTCGAGCCGGTGGCCGGCCTGCTCCACGACGTCGACGACGTCACGGTACATGTAGTGCGTGTCGATGCCGTTGACGCGGACGCACACGGTCTTGCCGCGGGCCTTCCAATCGTGCTCCAGCAACCCCGCAACGACGTTCTTGCGGGCCTGCTCCTTGTCGGCGGGCGCGACCGCGTCCTCGAGGTCGAGGAAGACATAATCCGCCTCGCTCTCGAGGGCCTTCTTGAACATCGCGGGCTGCGAGCCCGGGACGGCGAGCTCGCTGCGCTGCAGCCGGGGAGTCGCCGGTTCGTAGCGGGTGTGGCTCATGCCCTCACGGCAGCCCGGGGCGACGACGCCTTGCTCGGGACCTGCTGTTGTGCGTCCGGGGAGACCGCCGCGGCGGCGCGCGCCGGCAGGGGCGCCGCAGTACTGCGGTAATACTCCGCGGCCGCCGCCACACCGGCGCCGGGGGTCACCTGAATGCCGAGGTCACGCATCGCCATTTCCGCGCCGGCGATTGCGCCGAGCAACATCAGCTCGTTCAGGTCGCCCAAGTGCCCGATGCGGAACAGCTTTCCGGCCATGCGCGCGAGCCCGGCGCCGAGCGCCAGGTTGTAGCGGCGGAAGGCGATGTCGATCACGTCCGCCCCGTTGAAACCCTCGGGCACCATGATCGCGCTGACCGTGTCCGAGTACCATTTAGGGGCCTTGGCACAGAGCTTCAGGCCCCACGCGCGCACGGCGGCGCGGACGCCCTCGGCGAGACGGTGATGACGCGCGAAGATGTTGTCGAGACCCTCCTCGGCGATCAGGGCGAGGGACTCGCGCAGCCCGTACAACAGCGCCAGGGAGGGCGTGTAGGGGAAATAGCCGGTCGCGTTCGCCTTGATCATGTCCCCGAAGTCGAAGAATACACGCGGGCACTTGGCGCGCTCGCGGGCCGCGAGCGCCTTGGGGCTCGCGCACACGATGCCGAGCCCGGCGGGGAGCATGAGACCCTTCTGTGATCCCGTGATCGCGAGGTCCACCTTCCAGTCGTCCATGCGGAAGTCGATCGATCCGATCGAGCTGACGCCGTCCACGTAGAGCAGCGCCGGATGCTGCGCCGTGTCCATCGCGCGCCGCACCCCACCCACGTCGCTCGTCACGCCAGTCGCGGTCTCGTTGTGGACGATCAGCACGCCCTTGATCTCGTGCTCCTTGTCCGGGGTGAGGATCTCCGCGATACGCTCGGCCGGCGCACCCTCGCCCCATTCCACGTCGATGATGTCCACGCGCAGCCCGTGCCGCTGCGCGAGGTCGATCCACAGGTGGCTGAACTGGCCGTAGCGCGGCGCGAGCACGCGGTCGCCCGGCGACAGGGTGTTGACGAGCGCCGCTTCCCAGCCGCCCGTCCCCGTCGCCGGGAAGATGAACGCCTGCCCCGTCGTCGTCTTGAAGACCTGCTTCACGTCGCGGAACAACCCGGTCGCGAGCTCGGGGAAGGCGGACGAGCGGTGATCTTCCATCGCGCGGTCCATGGCGCGCAGCACTCGCTCGGGCACGTTGGTCGGGCCGGGGACGAACAGGAAGTTACGGCCGGGCATAGGGCGTCCTCAAAACAGGGGGGAAAACAAAGCGAGAACCGCCGGCTCTCGCTTTAAGCTATTCCTGCTAAGGTATTCCGCGACCCCCGGGCCGCAACCACACGCATGGGTGGGGGTTACCCGCCCTGGAGGGGTGGGATTCGGCCTCGCGTAAGCCGAACTGCCTTCCCCTGATCCGCCGGTCCAAAAGCAGATCACCTCAATTGGCAAGACTCCGTTTCCGTGGATGTGGCAACCACGACGATCCTCGGCGCACATCGTGCGGCGACGCGGCCGGTGGTCGCGTCGTGGATGCCTCGAATGACAAACCCTGCGCTGGCCAGGGACCGGGCAATGAACCGGGGCGAATACGGCCGCTCGCGATGGGCTTCCACGGTGGCCCAGGGTGACGAGCGGGATCGCAGCAGGACGAAAACCGAGAACGCTTGCCGCTCCGGATCCCAGTGAATCGCCCGCACCATCTTCCCGCCGCCGATCACGAAACGCCGCACGTGCCTCGATCGACCTGCCGGAGGTCCGCAGGTCGTCACCAAGTCAAACACCAGATGTCCGCCGGGGCGGAGATTCTCCCGGAAGCGTCGCAGCGCGACGGCGAGGTCGGAACATCCAACTAGATGGTTCAAGGTGTCGAAGTTGGCGGTGATCAGGTCCACGGGGCACGGCAGCCGCAGACAGCGAATGTCTTGTCGCAGCAAGCGGACGTTGGCTCCGCGACAGTTGCGTGCGGCGACGCGCAGCATGTCGGGAGAAATGTCGACGGCAAAGACCGGCACGCCCCAGCAGCGACTGAGGTAGCACGCAAAAAGACCCGTGCCGCAGCCGACGTCCGCCGCGGAGCCGAACTCGATTCCGTACCGCCGGACCAAAGCGGGGAACAGCCGGCGGAGGTGCAGGAAGACCGGAATCCCGAGGGTCAGGTCGTAGGCGCGAGCGGACTCGCTGTAAGGACGAGCCGAGTGACAGTCCAAGCCGCGAACCTCACCGCCGACACGGTCGCCCTATGGCGCTGCTCGACCGGACATCAGCGGCATCTTCACTAGACGTTCGCCCACCGCCTTGAGTGGAAGGTTGTCCTCCGGTATCGCGGGTAGCTCCCGCTCCGCGACCACGTAGTACTCGCGACTCAATCGCTGAGGGTTGTACAGCTTGTCTAGTGCCCCCCAACGCGTAGGCCGGCAGACTACAGGCCCAGAACCTGGCTGTCGTCCGCCCTGTCCATGGTTTGCCCAAGTGCACGGGGTGCTGGGTTTCTGCTGCCGGATACACCCGACGAACCGACGCAGATACTTGTAGGTCACGAGCTGCCGGCCGCTTTGCCGATCGAAGACGGCAAAATGCGAGAACCAGTCGGGCAGGTTCGCATCGCACTGCCAGACTCCTTCAGTAACCCGCACCTCGCTGGGGAGTTGGTGATAAAGCGCGGCCCCGAGTCGGCACATGTTCTCCCATTGGTCGGCGGTGATCCCGGGAGGTCGTCTCTTGCTGCGCCCTTGAGTGGCCGCATGAGCCGCCCACCCCGGCCCCGCGTTGTATGCGATCAAGGCCAGCGCGACGTAACCATTGAATAGGTCCAGGTTCGTCTTGAGTTCCTGGACACCGGTGGCAATCTGCACGGCGAGTCGGCGCGGGAATTCACCTTGGATCAAGCGGTTTAGGTCCGAATCGGGGATCGCATCTGTTTCCGGCCGGCCGAGGAGAGTCAGCTTGAGATCGCGCGGGATGCGGGGGATCGTGCCCTCACGTGCCGAGCGGGTGGTTTGCATCACGCCGTCCGGGTGGCGGCGGAAGAGCCGAACGCCACCCTCGTGCTCAAGCACGACGTGGGCTAGCCTCCAAGGCAGGTTGTGGTACCGAGACATGACTCTCAGGATGGTGAGCGCATTCTGGACAGTCGGAGTCGTGTCGGGACCGACGAAGGGTCGGAGTGCCGCCAGCACGATCCCCCGTTCCAGCGTGCCGGGTGGCTCGGCCACGCCCAACCGCGAACTCGGGAGAGGTGATTCCGGCGGGTGGTATTCCCAGTGCCACGGCTCGTTCGCATACGGCGTGAAGCCGAACCGCCCCGCGTTGCAGACCAGCCACTTGTAGGCGGCCGTCGTCCTCAACGCCGGAACGTTGGAGGAGTCATTCCTCAAGCCGAGGGACAGGTCGACCGCCCGCCCCGTATGATGGGGGCTGCCGCCCGGAGGCGCGACCCAACGGCGCGCAGCCGCAGGAGAGCCGTAGCGCTGCAATGCATTCGCCCAAAGCCGCTGCTGATGCGCCACGCCGCGATATCCTGATGTGATCGTCATCAGCTGCGGGGGAATGCCATCTGCCTCAGCCGCGGCTTTCATCTGGGTGTAGGCCACATACGCAGCGCGATGCAACTGCTTCCGTGAACCAGGATCCGCGAGGTGTCGCGGATGGATCGTGACGAGGTCGGTCGGAGGGGGTTCGACGATTCGACTGAAACGCCGCTCGTCCGCGCGGCATTCGCGATTCGTCCGAGGGTCGGTTGCAACGATGGTTGCCCCGAGACCCCCTGCTCCGCCGACGCGCCCCGATTCGGGCTCCTTTCCGTTCTCGTCTGCCACAAACCACTCGGCCAGGTTCCCGACCGAGTTCCGGCAAGCGCTGCACCGGCAACCCGGGCCACAGCCTAAGCCGCTCAGCCCCGACGCCCTGCCACGGGATGTGACGTAAGCCATTGCTCTTCTCCTAGACCGGCTGTTCTCCGGAGGGGCCCTGCGGGCCTGGTTCCTCCGGCGCTGCCTCCCACTCGTAGCGTCGCTTGCGCTGGGTCGGCTCCAGCTGGCTCAACTCCGCACCCAGCCGCCGGATCCGGTCCTCCAAGGCGAACGTCTCTTCCTGACGAGCGCCCCGGCGTTGCTCCTGCGCTTCAAGATTGCGCTTGAGCACGACCACCATCTCGCGCGGGTTGCTCTCCTTGAGCGCCTGGATCCGCTCCCCGATCTTCTTGCCGAACAGTTGGAACGCCGCTGCTCGCTCCGCGAACTGTTCGACCATGACCCGCCACGCTTTCCCTCGCTCGACCGCTCGCTCGACGAACGTGCGGTCAAAATCCGACCCCAACCCGGCGAGCTCGCTCGCGAACGATCGGAGAATCTTGAGATCTTCCTCGGCGCGCAGCCGGTTGAATTCCAGGAGCGCCACCTGGGTCCGCTCGCGTGCGTCGAGCAAGGTCTGGATCTCGGCCTCCACGTCGGCCGGGCCCGTGGCGCCGGGCGAGCTCACAGGGTTCGCCACGGCTCCTCCTCACCGACCACCTTTGCGCCGCCAGAAGAGCTCCCACTCCACCAGCATGGTCGACGCCTGGTAACCGGCCAGTTCCAACGTGCGGCGTGCCCATTCGCGGAACTCAGGACGCGAGAAGGCACCGTCAGGCGGCCGTACGGTCCACAGCTGCTCGTCGGGGGTCTTGCCGAAGAGCAACGGCAGCCACCTGCGAAACGTCCGGCCGCCCCTCAACCTCCCCGCGAACTGGCTGAACCGGGACTCCAGCGAGCCAGCGGCCGCCGCGGCGACCTGGAAGTCGTACAACGCTTCCTCGCGCGAACGTTGAAACTCCCAGGGTCTGAGGAAACGCTCCGGCACCGTGCGCCGCAGTGGCGCGGCATCGCCCGCCTGACGTACTGCCGATGCGACCTTTGCGACCTCGCCTCGAGCCTCTTCGGCCCCGGCCGGGTCCTCATGGGGGAGATGGGCGGTCGGATCCGCTGCGGGGACGAGCGCGAACAACCGCTCACCCGGCAACACCATTTCCGGCTCGCGCCGTGCGTCGTGCCGTAGGGGCGCGAGCGCTACCAGCCCGAGCTTGCGGGCGGCGTCCGGTGTCAGACGCCGCAGCGGCCCCCCGCTGTCCGGGCTCTCGAGGACGCCCGGCGCGGCGCTTCGTAGGCGTTGGTGGATGACGGCCTCGAATACCTGGACGTAACAAGCGAGCCGGTGGCTGTCGCGCAGCCGGTGCGGCGAGGAGAGCTGCGACGCGAGGACGTCCTTGAAGTCGCCGAAGCACACCACGCAATATTTCCCGGGGTCGGGGAGCAGCGCGCGGAGAGCCGCCCCCCGGTCCGCTGTCTCGACCTCGCTTTCCGCGCTTGCCGCGAGCGCCTGCTCGGTCGGCGGTGCTTCCGCCTGCGGGTGTCCCTGTCCGGCCGGAGCGAGGTCGAGGATCACGCCGCGGGGCCCCGAAACCAGGTAGTGGAGAGGCTGAATGCGATGCCCCAGCCGCTCGTAAAGCCGCCCCCGCTCATCGCGCAGGATGTCGCCGCGAACTTCACGCGGACATACCTGTCCTACAGGCGTGCCGGACTCGGGCGGTCCCGCGCCGGCCGCCGACTCCAATCCCGCGCTCGATTCATGAGGAGGCGCCGCGTGATCGCGTGCCACCACGATCACGCGTACCTGCCGCAGCAAGGCGCCCCCGAAAGGCAGCGGCGGCAGGGAACCCGGCTGGTGCGCGATGAAGAGCGTCTGGCGCCCGTTATCGTGCACTCCGTAGAGCGGCATCGCGGTCGGGTCGTCCGCGTCGACAAAGCGCGGGATGTTGCCGAACAGAGACCTCATGGGTGCCTCCTGCGCCCGGACGCGTCGCGCTGCACGTCAACGCGCGACGTGGATGTGATCGTGGTGCGCATAGAGCAGGCGATCGCTGATGTACTTCCACGGGCCTTCATCGCGAGTCCACGGCCCGAACAGCTGGATGGGGTAGCCGTACGGCTGGGCCCAGCGGCCATGGCACTGCAACGCCTTGTACAACCGCCACCCCAGGTTCTCGCGGTGCTCCCTGTCCATGAGAGCGTCCTGCTCCCGCCGGTCCGGCGTGAGCCGCGCTCGTGCGCGCGCGGCGTCCCAACGCTGTTTCCAACGATCGAGTCCGATCCCGGCGACCGCGTAGATATCGGCGGCCCGGCCCACGCGGTGGTGGCCCACGACGCCGGATTTGAAGACGACCCCGACCGGTCGTCGCTCGTTGAAGCCGGCATCCTCGGCGAAGCGCTCGAGCACGCGTCGCAACTCGTTGGCCAGATCCCGTGTGACCAGAGCGCTTTCGGGAGACGACGCGACTCGGTACGCCCGCCCGGAACAAACCGGCACCACTGCTCGGGCCTCATCGCCTGTCCCGGCGCACGACATCGCCGAACGCGGGGTTGTACCAGTAGCGGCCGACCAGCCTTCCTCCCACCAGCGCCTCCTTGCCCGGGGTGGGCGGGGTGTAGCCACTGTTTCGAAGCACCAGCTCGATCGTCGCACCTTCCTCCAGGCGGATCGAGACCGGGAAGCTGCCGTACCCCCACGGGTTTACCAGGAGGTTCAATCGGACGTACGGGTAGAGCGGCCTTCCGTTTGATAGAATCTTCCACTCGAACTCCTTCGTCACGATCTGGGAGGGATCTTTCGCCTGCATCTCGGTGAACTGCGCGAAGTATTCGAGCACCCCGCAGTACTGGGGAGGCAGCTCGACGTGCGCGAGGATGACCTGGCGTCCAAGTCCCGGAACCGGGGCCACGCGGGCGTCGTCGAAGTATTGGGAGTCGAGCGGGATGCCGCAGTTGGCGCAGAGGGCGCCGGACTCTCTCGCGTCGATCAAGCTCGTGCTCTGCATGCCGGCGTCACCGCCTCTCACGCGCCCTCCTCCGCCGGATCCGGCCTGTCGGCGTGCCGGCGCCGCCGAGCACGCGGTAACCATGCAGCGCGACGTGCAACTCCCCCGGAAACTCCGACAGCTCCGTCACCTCGAGCCGGATGATGCTGCGAGGCGCGAAGGTGATGGGCACGGCGAAGTACCGAAAAGGACGGTCGCCATCTGCGATCCCCAGCCCGGCCGTGTTGAGGATGGGCTCGCTCTGGAACTCCCGACCCGTCGCCTCGTCGCGGACCGCGTACAGGAACTGGATGAGATCGGGCGGCGGACGGACGCCCTCAAACAGTTCGCCGAGCACCTTCGGGTCGATGACGACGTTGGGCAGGAGCACCTGGTTGAGGTGCTTGGGATTGATGCGGATGCCGGTGCGGAGCACGTCCGCGATGTCAACGACCTGCCGGGGAAACCTTCGGGTCGCCCGCGCCGCCTTGAATTCCCCAACCAGCGCCTCCTCCAACCCACGGATGACAGGCGCCAGGCCGATCCTCTCGAGCAACGGGGGCAGGGCTGCCACTACGGGCGCGGCCGGGGCAGCCGGCGGGAGCCGCGGCCCGAACACGATGGAGCGGGCCTTGGGGATCACGCCGTACCCGATGGACACCGCGGTGAAGCTCGCTTCGATGCTCACCACGACCGTCTTGCTCAGCACGTGGCCGGGCTTGCCCGTCAGGAGATACCGGAAGGCGTAGTCATAGGGGATGGTCCGGCGCGACACCGCCTCCGGCGCTTCGCCCAAGCCCGTCGCCAGCGGCAGGCTCGTCATCGCGCGCCTCCGGCCATTGCAGGGCGGAGGACCTTGTAGCCCTGGAACACGACGAACAGCGTGCCCCGACCGAACCGCTCCTCGACCCTCACCCGCAACATCGAGCGCGGCTGCAGCACCAGGGGCCGGAAGAATTTCCGGAACGGACGATCACCGGTCGCGATACCAAGCCCTGCGACGTTGTGGATGGCCCGGTCCTGCAGCTCGCGACCTGTGCCCACATCGAGGATCGTGTACCGAAAGGAAACCTCCTCCGGCCGGGTGAGCCGCTCGAACAGCAGGTCTGCAAGCGCCACCCTTACGCTGGTCGCCAGCCCCCCTCCGGGAGTCAGAGCGACACGAAGCATGGCGGGGCGCAGCCGTATTCCATCGCGCAGGGCGCTCGGGGGGAATGCCGACAGCGGGAGTGCACTGAGGTCAAAAGTCGTGGTGCCGGCGACGGCCGCTTGCTGAGCCGCCTTCTCGATCTCGACCTCGAGGTCCTCGGGCGCGAGGCCGTACCCCAGCGCGGTCGCGACGAATGCGCCCTCCACGTTGATGGGGACCTCGGTCTCGACGATGTTCTCCGACCGCCCCGTCAGCCGCAACCGCGCCACGTAGTCGAACGGCACCAGGTCGGGCGAGGGCCCGGCCGGCTGGGCGGGCGGCCGGCCCGCGGCCTGCATCAGCGACCGCACCAGCGGTTCCGGACACGCCGAGCCGGCCAGGAGCTTGTATCCGAACAGCACGATGAACAGGGTGCCCTTCACACCGGGCTGGCCTTCGATGACTTGCAGCCGGATGGTGGAGCGCGGCAGGAACGACGCCGGCTCCGCCAGCAGACGGAATGGCCGCCTGCCGTCGCTCGCGCCGAGCGAGGCGAGGTTGTGCGTCGGCTCGTCCTGCAGCTCCCGTCCGGTGGCGCTGTCGAGGATGCTAAACAGGAATGAGATGTCCCCCGGCGGCTTCCACTGCTGGAAGACCAGCTGGCGGAGCGGATCCTGGCTCGTCGGGAGAAGCGACGCGAGTTCCGGCGCGGCGGCCGCAAACGCCGGTGCCCCCGACGGCGGCCGCGCCAGCCCCAACGACTCGAACCGCGGGTTCAGGCGGAAGCCGTCAATCAACGCAGCCGGCGGCAGTTGTCCCAGCGTGATCGCGCCGAGCAGGATCGATCCGATGGACGGAGCGAGACTGAGCGGTCGCGCGCGATCCTCCTCGAGTCCATAACCCACCGCCACAGCTACGAAGGCGCCCTCCGGGCCGACGTTGACGACTCGCTCGATCACATGGCCCGGAGTGCCCTCGACCTCGAATGCGGCCGCGTGATCGAAGGGGATCACGATGCCCGGCGAAGGGCCCGCGGGTCGGACACGGCGCGCTGCAGGTCGAGGCCGGCGTCCGGCCATCGGCTGTCGCTCACCGAGCATCGTGGCTCATCCTTACATTACTGCACGTCGCGAGTCATGTAGCCGTCCAGGACGACCCAGAGGAAGAACGGCCCGTAGATCTTCTTCAGGTCGCTGAACACGTTCGAATCCGGGATCTCGATCTCCACCCGGAAGTTCTGCTGCCGGTCGATGAAGATCGGCTCCGCGAACCGAAACGTCGCCGTAGGGTTCGGCTCGCCGTGCGTCGAGAACTTCGACTGTTCCGAGAAGACGCCGGCGCCGGACGGAAAGAACCAGGTGGGCATCTGGATCATGACCTTCTCGCCCACGAACAGCGTGGTGACCGTGTTGTAGATCACCTTCCCGATGAGAGTGCCGGCCCCGTTGTCGGGGCTGATCTGTTCCGGCGGTGGAGCATCGTCACCGAGGTCGTCGAGCGCACTCTCGAGGTCGTCTACGGTCAACGTCACTTGGACCCCCCCCGACTCTACCTCTTCGTGACTGGTGGAGTCGACCCTGACCGTGGTTTGGTGGTTCGTCTCGTCGGCTCTCGCTTCATCGAGCAACTCCATCAGCCGTTTCAAGTCCGTCTCGAGCTCGGGCGTCACGGGCGTGCCAGTTACGGTGGCGTCGACATCGTCGGGAAACTCGGGCGGCAAGTCGCTGATGACCACGCGCATTGCACGCGCCTCGAACGTGTTGTAGTGGGGCAGCAGCGCAGCAGCCTGCAGGTTGGTCTCCAGCTTTGTCTTGCTCTGAACATCCACGAAGAACTTCAGGGTGCTGGAGGTGAGGATCTTCCCCAGCTGCTCCTCCGGTTCCACCGTGACTGAATCGTAGACCGGGAGGTGTACTCTTTCCTTTACGCCCTGTACCACAGCCATGATCACTCCTCCTGCGACGTTGCTTCGTCCGATCTGAGTGCGACCCCCGTCCGGCTAGTCGCCATCACCACAACGGCCTGAACGTCTCCGGCAACGCCGGGGGCAACCCGGGCTGCGGCGCGAACCGCTCGCACGTCGCGTTCACCGTCGTCGGGCGAACGTAACCTTCGAGCTGCGTCCCCTGGTCCAACCCCGCCACGTTGGTGGGCATCGGGCAGCCGGCGTTGAACGGCGGCTCGACGTCGCGCACGTAGCCGGCGAACTCCGGTTCTGCATAGCCGGCGACCTCGGCGTAGGGTTGGGCCAGCGGCTCGTACTGCCCGTAGCCCACCATCTCCGGCATCTGGCCGTAGTAGCCCATCGGCTCGTACTCACCGTAGGGGCTGTCCTCCGCGAAGTAGCCCACGGGATATTCCTCGGCGAAATAGCCCGGCTCGTACTCGGAGTAGCCCGGCTCGGTCTCCCCGTAGAGTTCCGGCTCGCCGTACACCCCGAGCTCTGGGGGCTCGTCGTAACCTCCGTAGGGATCCACCTCGCCGTACGGCAGCTCTTGGGAGAGATAGGGATCCTCCCTGAAGTAGCCGTAGCTCTCCGGCGCTTCGGCATAGAACGGCATCGCTCGCCCTCCTCGATTGACGTCATCGCTCGGATTCACGATCATCACCTCGTCGAAGCCGCCGTGCGGTCTCATCGAGCTATCCCTCGATGCCGCGTGGCGTGATGCGGTAGCGCCCGCCGACGACGTACAGTTGCGTACCGCTCGGGTCGCAGGTCAGGCGGGGCGGTGTCTCCATGAAGTGGATGTAGGTCCGGTGCTCGCCCGGTCGCGTCCGGTCCGACGTGTAGATGAGCGCCCGCAGCTTGCCGAGTTGCACCAGCACTTCCGGAATCAGCCGGCGGTGCGGGCACCGCACGGTGCCTAGCGGCGGGAAGTGATGGAAGCGGAGGAACTGCCGACCCGCGTCCGTCAGATCTCCGGGGCCAGCACCGCCGCGGCCGCTGATCACGAGGTAGCTCAAGAGCTCGGTTCCCGTGCATTGTGCGCATCCCTGAATCGTGTCCGCGCTGGCGCTAACGCCGGCGGCGGAACCGCCGTGCCCGCATCATCCCGGCTGCCGCTTGTGCGGGCATGAGCGCGGCCGGTGCTTGTGCCGCGAATGCCGGCACCAGGCCCCGCGGGCCGGGCCACGTGGCGCAGCGCATGTACAGCCGGTTGGGGCCAAGCCCTGTGTAGGGCAGCTGCGGGCGGATCCAGCCGGCCGGCCAGGGAGGACGGAACCCCGGGGCCAAGGCTCGGACGGCACCGCCGACCGCCTGCGCGACCGCGGGCGCCGCGGCTTGTGCCCCCCCGCCTCCGGGGAGCAGACCGCCGATGATGCGCCCGACTTGCGGGATGGCTTGAGCAATCCCTGGAATGAGGGACGCGAGCGCTGGCAAGAACGGGAGCCCGCCAACGGGATTGCCCAACCCGTCGTAGACGACCTCCCCCACCTCCGGATACTCGGCGAACTCTGGTACTTCGTAGAGTTGGCCCTCAGGCACCTCGTGGAGGTACCCTGTCAGCGCGTCTTGGACGAGCATGCGACACCCTCCTGTTGGATTTCACACACACATTTCCAGCATGCCGGCGGCGCCCAGCCGAGCGGCCGGTTGACGGTCGCGTCGATCGGGATCCAACGCCCCCGCACCTTCACCTCGGGGTAGATGTGACTGTAGGAATGCGGTCGGTTGGGCCGAAAGCCCGCCAGCACGAGTCGGACGGGGTGCCCGGTCGCCATCAGCATCGCGCCGAGCACGATGGTCAGGTCGTCGCAGTCCCCCGCCCGGAGCTCGAGCATCCGCCGGGCGGTGTGCAGCAGCTCCACCTTGAGGATGTCCCGCGTGTACCGGATGTTGCGGCGCACCCAGTCGAATAGCGCCGCGACCTCGCCCATACGGTCCTTTGGGCGAACACCGTACGCACGGAAGATTGCCAGTGCTTTCTGCCGGACGTAGAAATCCTTGGCGCCGTCCCGGATCAGGCGCGCGATGAGCCGCGTGGTGATCAGGGTGCCCGATCTGCCCTTCGGGACACGGTAGATGCGAATGCGCGGCACAACGAATCGACTGCATAGTCGGATCATTCACACAGAGCCAAGAATCCTGTCGACAGCGACAATCACCGGTTCCACAATTCCCTCGACCTCGATTACCGCATACGCTCCTTCGTGACCGCCCCAGTCAGTCAGGTCCACGACCCTGCCCTGCAACAGGTCCTCTCCGTGGAGCTCCTCGAGCAGCGCGGCGGGCTCCGGATGGTAGACATCGCAGACGCGGAAATGCACCCACCGGTTCTTCCAGTCCACCAAACGTGGACCTCGTCGTGCTTGGGGAGTCGATGCCAAACTCTACGGCGTTCGCAAGCAACGGACGTGCCACTCGCACGGCTGCGACCGGCGGTCGAGGGAACGTGGCGTGGCCGCTCGAGATGCCGCCCTCTACAGGCTGGCCTCGGTCCTCGACCAGAGCGGCCCGGCCCGGAACGGGATTTCCACAACGCTGCGTCGTGCCGGAACGCCGCTGCGGGACGGGGTGCGATCGCGGCTTACGGCCGCAGCTGGTACTTCCGAATCTTGTTGTAGATGCTGCGAGGCGTGATGCCGAGTAGGCGCGCCGTGCGCGCCTGGTTGCCGTTGGCAGCGCGCAGCGCGGTTTCAACAAACAGCCTCTCGCAGTATGCCAGCGACCGCGCGAGGCTCCATCCGTTCCGGTCGAGGACGTTCCCCAGATCGGGCGGCACATCGCGACCAGTCGCTTCCCGGCCGGGCCGGCCGGTCGTTGGACCGGTCGCGGACTCTTCCAGCTCTACGACTTGCGCCCAGACCTCGAGCGGGAGATCGCCCAGGGTCAGGGGTCGGCCAGTCGGATCCGGCCTATTTGCAACGGAGGCCTTCACGATGTTCTCGAGCTCCCGGACGTTTCCCGCCAGTGGGAGTCGCGCCAACGCCGCCAGGACGTCGCTGGTCACCGTCGGCGGCGCAGCTGCCCCGGATGGCGCCGCCGTACGCAGGACGTGTTCGATGAGAGGCATGATGTCCTCCGACCTCTCCCGGAGCGGTGGAATCCGAACGGCCAGCACAGCGAGCCGATGATAGAGGTCGCCGCGGAACTCGCGCCGCTCAAGCATGTCCCCGAGAATGCGATTGGTCGCGGCAATCACTCGCACGTCGACCCCGACCTCGCGGTCCTCACCGACGCCCAAGATGCGGCGCTCCTGCAGCACACGCAGCAGCATGGCCTGGAGCCGCTCGTCCAACTCACCTATCTCATCCAGGAACAGCACTCCGCCGTGTGCAGACCGGATCAACCCCCTGCGAGCACTCGCGGCTCCTGTGAATGCCCCTTGCCGGTGCCCGAACAACTCGCTCTCGGCGACACCCGCGTTGATGGCTGCGCAGTTCACCCCGATAAACGGTCCCAGGCGGCGTTTTTCGTCCAGCTGGTGAATCGCCCGCGCTACGAGCTCTTTGCCAGTCCCAGTCTCACCCGTGATCAGCACAGGCAGGTCGCTCAAGGGGCTGACGCGGAGCAGCCACCGGAACACCTGCATCATCGCGCGGCTGTGCCCCACCAGACCGAGGCCATGCATTACGTTTCGAGTGCGCTCGTCGTCCTCAAGCCTCGCCGCCTCGACACGCGCGGCCGCGCCGAGCCGTGCCTCCAGTGCTGCGGCGAAGTCATCTCGCGCGCTATCGAGCAGTGCTGACGCCCCGGCAAGGAGAACCCGGCAGCGGTCCGCGAGCGGCCACGCGTCGGCGCCGTCGCCCACGGCGAACACCGTGAACCCCTGGGCCTTCAGGTGCTCCACCGTCTCAAGGTCCGCGACTCTGGCGCTGGGGGCGTCATCCAAACCCACCACGGTGAGACACCGACCGGTCACAGGCTCGGGAAGCCCGACTCGTTGAGAGTCTGCGAGCGCGTGCGGGCAGAGGGCGCTGCCGGAAATGACGCGGCAGATCTGGTCGCGGCGCGACTCACGGCGATCCAGAACAATCACCGTGGAGGAAGGATTGGATTCGCCGCGCGAGGCGTGGATCACCAGCTACGCATCGCCACCACCGAGCGTGTGTTCGGGCTCACGCCAAACGTGGGGACGAAGCAAACAGGTGGGCAATGAGCCGACTGGCTCAGACCAGCGGCCACGGAGGGTCTAGATCGCTTTCACTCGCCTGCCGGAGATCCGAAACCACGTTGCGGTTCGACACGCCGCAGGCGCGCCACGGCCGCGCCGCGCCGCCGGGCGCGCAGCGTCTCGAGGATGCTATGGACGTGGTTCTTGACGGTCGCCACGCCGATAGCGAGTTGCCGGGCGATATCCTTGTTCGAAAGCCCCTGTTCGATCAACCGGACAATCTGCAACTCGCGCGACGTCAAACCGTCCTTGCATGTTGCGGCACGAACTCTTCTGCCAACATCCCCGCGGTGTCTCACGAACGCCCCAGAACCCGAAGGTTCCCCCGCCCCTGCCCGAGGGCATGCTAGGCGCAGACGTCGCACCCGCTGCAGGTGTCCGCCCGCTCACCGAGATAGGCGAGCAACATTCTGCGCCGGCACGCCCGCGCCATGACGTAGCGGCGCACGTCAGCGGTGCAGGCGTGCCAGGCGAAGTCTGCCGGATGCCAAAGCACCACGCACGCCGCGCGTCCCCCGTCGCGGCCGGCCCGGCCCGCTTCCTGATAGTACACCTCCAAGGTGCGCGGCGGCCCCCAGTGGATCACGCGCCGCACGTCCGCCTTGTCGATCCCCATCCCGAACGCACTCGTCGCGACCACGACCGGGACGCGATCCGCGAGAAAGGCCGCCAGCACGCGCCGTCGCGTTCGGGGAGTGAGCCCGGCGTGGTACGGCGCGGCGCGCACACCCATGCGGAGCAGCGCCCGCGTCACGAGCTCCGTCAGCCGGCGCGTCGGCGCGTACAGGATCACGGATCCGTCCGCGCGGCGCAGCAGCTCGCGCACGCGCGCGAACCGGTGCCGGTCGTCGCGCACGCGCTCCACGGTGAACGCGAGATTGGGGCGGTCGAACGACGTGAGCACGACTGCGGCGTGCGGGATGCGCAGGACTCGCACGATCTCGGCGCGGGTCGCCGGCGTCGCGCTGCCCGTGAGCGCGACGGTCACGGGATCCCCCAGGAGGTAGCGGTACTTGTCCAACCGGCGATAGACCGGGCGAAATTCGTTGCCCCATTCGACGATGCAGTGGGCTTCGTCCACGGCGAGGAGCGCCACCGCACGAGCGGCGCGAGACAGGTGGCGCACGAGCGAGCCGAGCCGCTCGGGGGCGCAGTAGAGCAGCGTGAGCCTCCCGCTCAGGGTTGCGTCGAGGATCACACGCCGCTCGTCCGGCGCGAGCAGGCTGTTCAGGTACGCGGCGCCGATCCCCCGCCGCCGCAGCGCGTCCACTTGGTTCTGCATCAGCGAGATGAGCGGCGAGATCACGAGCGTGAGCCCGCCCGTCATGAGCGCGGGCAGCTGGTAGCACAGCGACTTCCCCGCTCCGGTGGGAAGCACGGCGAGCACGCTCTGGCCCGCGAGCAGGGGTCCGAGCACCTTGAGCTGGTGCACGCGGAACGCCGGGTGCCCGAACCGTGCGGCGAGCAGCTCTCGGGCCCGCGCCAGCCCTCCCGCGAAAGGCGACATAGCGCGAAAACAACGGGTCCCGACCGATCGATCGGGACCCGAATACCGCGGCGACGAACGAAACTATTCCGAGCGCCTAGGGATGGACGACGAATGACGGACGGCCCGTCAGGCCCGATCCTTCCAGTCCACCGTGTACGTGTTACCGCACTCGAAGCACTTCACTTCCTTCGGCTGGCCCGACACGTGCCGACGCTTGTGACACCCGGGACACACGAGATGTGGCACGTGAACGACGCTCCAAGCCTTGGGCCGCTCTTTGGTGGTCTCGAGGCTCTCTTTGGGAACCCGGATTTCGACCCGGTTCACGTCGAGCACCACCCAGGTCTCCTTGGGGTCTTCGACGATGCGGTACCACGCGCCGCGGCGCAGGCCGTCTTTCTCGGCGCGCTCGCCGCGGCTCCGCGCCCATCCGATGTCGGCCATCGTGCTACTCCAGTTCCTCGGGAATCCGCTCCCGCACGAGCACGAGGATTGCCGCCTGCGGGACGACGAGGTACTTGGTGCCCTCGAACGTGATCTCCACTGCCGCTTTGCGGAAGAACAGCGCGTAATCACCTACCTGCGCCTGCATCGGCAAGTACTTGACCTCGGGACCGTGGATCTTCCACGGCTCATCGTCCATGCTGGCGGGCTCGGTCATGGGCGTGCCCGGCCCCGTGGCCACGACGCGGCCGCCCTGCACCTGCCGCGTCTCGACCGCGGTCGGCGGCAGATACAGGCCGACGTTGGTGCGCTCCTCCCCCTCCTGGGGGGCGATGAGCACACGGTCCCCCACTACGATCAGGCGCTTGGGAGCCTCGTCAGGCATGGGCATCAGTATACCACTTGCCTGGGCCCAGAGGCGACCCCAGCCGAGTCTCCCTGCGCGACAAAAAGACGCAGTCGCTCCGGGAGACCCGGCGGGGATCGCCCGGTGCTAGGATCGTGACCCAGATCACGTCCCCCGCTTGACAGGACCGGGCGCCGTACTATTAATGCGCGCCTGCCGCGGGCTCTGCGCGGCCGCCGTTCCCCCAGTTTCACCTCAGGAGAGGAACTCGAGACATGCAAAACCCGGTGGGCGCCGTCCAGACCGAGCAGTGGAGCTGGATTCTCCAAACGGTGTGGCGCTGGATCTGGGGCGGTCTGTCCTGGATCCTGGACTGGCAGACCTACGTGTTCCAGCTCGTGGCTGGCGGCGAGTCTTTCTGGGCGATAGTCGCGAAGTTCGTGCTGCTCTTCTTCCCGGCAACGGTGCTCGTGGCGGGCGTGTGGGGCACCATGGTGTCGCTCTACACGATCCCGTTCCGCTCGGGCCGCGGTCGCTTCCTGGCGTCGCTGCTGATGTCGTGGTGGGACGTTGTGCGCATGGTGTGGTTCTACTGGTTGGGTCTGTTCCGATTCCTCATCGTCTTCGTCGGCTGGATCTGGGGCTTGCTCAGGCTCGCCGTCAGCATGGTCTGGCGGACCCTGAAGAGCGCGGTCACGTCGCCCTTCGCCCTGCTGGATTCCACCTCGCGCTCGCCGGGCGTGCCGTGGATCGCCTTCGTGCTGCTGCTCTTCTGGTCGATGATCGAGGCGACGATCTTCACCTTCACGCTGCGGCCGACGATGGCCGAGCTGCTCGCGGACCTCACGGGCTACGAAGTGAACCCCGTGTTCCTCGTCGTCATCCTGTGGTTCTTCCTGTTCATCATCATCGGGGGCAGCTTCGCCTGCATCCAGGTGCTGAACGATGCGATCAAGACCCGGCAGGTGGGGCAGATCGTCTTCATGGTGCTGGTCGAGATCACCGTCGCCCTGTTCGAGGTGCTGTTCCTGTATCGCGAGCTGATCGACGCCATCACGCCCTGGCTCGCCCAGCAGGGCATCGAACTGGGGGTGTTCGGGACCCTCACCCTCGCATTCCTCGGGTGGGTGGGCGTTCGCGGCATGACCTGGTTCCTGTTCGGCCGGTTCGGCGCGCCCGCCCTCCTCGCCATCCTCGGACGGCAGGCCATGGAGGGACAGGGGGCCGCACGGGCGCCGAGCCCGTCGGCCGACCAGGAGTTCTGGCTGGGGCCGATCAAGGCGCTCAAGGCGGAGCACGAGTGGTTCAAGAAGGAGGCCTGGGCCCTGGTCGAGCTCGCGACGCTGCCCGTGCTCCAGCTGCTCGCCGCGGGATTCAACTTCGGCGTCGTGGTGATCCTCGGCCGGGCGCACTTCACGCTGCCGTTCCGGTCGCTGGATCAGGTGCTCGCGAGCACCCCGTTCGTGGGTGGCACCAAGGCGGCCGAGGGAGGTGCCTCGTGAGCCGGCGACTCGTGGCCGTGGCGCTGGCGCTCGGTGTGGCAGCCTGCTCGCGCACCCAGGAGGCCGGTCCGCCGCGGTCGACGCTCGTGATCGGCCTGGACATCAGCGGCTCGTTTCGCCGCAACGCCAATTTCAACGGGGCGATCGAATTCGCGGCGCTCTACATCTACGGCCATGTGAACGGCCTGGGCGGCCTGCATCCCAACACGGCGATCTTCGTTGGCGAGCTGGGCGGCGAGCGTCCGGGGCAGGCCAAGGTGTTCCACCCGATCCAGGATCTCACGGGCAAGTCGCCCGCGCAGATCGCGGCCGACCTGCGCGCGTGGTTTCCCCAAGAGGACCCGATCACCGACTTCAACGCGTTCTTCCAGCGCGCCGCCTTGCACGTGCGGCGCAACAACCTCGTCCTGGCACCGCTGAACGTGGTGCTGTTCTCCGACGGCGAGCCCGACTATCCGGGCGCCGGGCGGCTCTCCGTCGATGAGCGCTACAAGCGGGTGGACATGAGCCCCCTGGAATACCTGTCGCGCAATGTCACCGTGCGCTTGCTCTACGCCGACCCGCCGGTCGCCCAGCTGTGGGAGCGCCGGGTCCCGCGCAAGCGCGTGCGCCTCTGGACCCAGGACGCGGAGGTCATGAAAGGGTGGCGGCGCCACTTGGCGGACGCAGTGCCGATGGAGAAGCAGGACTCGCTCTGGTCCTGGGTGCAGAACGTCGTGGACGTGCGCGTGCGGCGCGAGCGGGTGCTGTAGCGGGTCGGCGCCAGCGAAACGGCCGGGGTCTCCCTTCGCGACAAAAAGACGCAGTCGCTCCGGGAGACCCCGGCCGTTTCACTACGAGCAGTACTGCTCGAACGCGGCCATGAGATCCCCCGCGATGTCCTGCGCCGGACGCCCTTCGATGTTCTTCCGTTCCAACATGAATACGAGCGCGCCGTCCTTGAAGAGCGCCATCTGCGGCGAGGAAGGCTGGTAGCCCGTGAAGTAGCTGCGGGCCCGGGCCGTAGCATCGGCGTCTTGCCCGGCGAACACGGTGAGCAGCCGCGCGGGGGCCCTGACGTGCCGTAGGGCGAGGGCCGCCGCCGGCCGGGCGTTGCGGGCGGCGCACCCGCACACCGAGTTCACCACCACGAGGGTCGGTTCCTTCGTCTTGCCGAGCGCCGCGTCCACGTCCTCGGCCGTGCGCAGCTCCTGGAAGCCGATCCGGGTCAGCTCGTCGCGCATCGGCTGGACGAGGCGAGGGTCGTAGAGCGGGACGTTCAGGCTTGCCATTATCACCTCCAGTAGAAATGTGACGCCGATTGAATCATAATAACCTTCTCCATGCGCGTGCTGATCGTCGAGGACGACCCTGAGCTGTCGGCCCTGCTGCGCGACGGCCTGCGTGCGCAGCGCATCGATCCGGCGCTGGTGGCCACGTTCGCCGAGGGGCGAGACTGCGCCGCCCTCGCCACGTACGATGTGATCATTCTCGATGTTCGCCTGCCCGGCGGGAGCGGGTTCGACCTGTGCGGCGAGCTGCGCCGTCAGGGTGTGACCACGCCCGTCCTGATGCTGACGGCGCTGGACGCCGTAGATGACCGGGTGCGCGGACTCGAGGTCGGCGCGGACGACTACCTGACCAAGCCGTTCGCGTTTCAGGAGCTCGTGGCCCGGCTGAAGGCCCTGACGCGGCGGCGCCCGGTCTTGACTCCGTCGCTGCATCGCATCGCAGACTTGGAAGTCGATCTCAATACGCGCCAGGTTCGCCGCGCCGGGCGGCCGGTCGCTCTCAGCGCCAAGGAATTCGCCCTGCTGGAGCTGTTCGTCGGCCGCCAGGGGCAGGTGCTCGACCGCGCCACCATCACGGCCCATGTGTGGGACGACAACCACGACCCGTTCGCCAACATCCTCGAAGTCCTAGTCGGGCGGTTGCGCCGCAAGATCGACGACGGCTTCGAGCCGAAGCTGATCACGACGCTGCGGGGCAGCGGCTACCGGTTCGGCGCATGAGGCACGCATGATGCCGCCGCTGGCGCGCCTGCGGCTGCAGCTGACGGCCTGGTACGCCGGCGTGTTCACGCTCGTCCTCGTGCTGCTCGGCGCGGGCCTGTTCCTGACGATTCGCCGTCAGATGTCCCGGCACCTGGACAAGTCGCTGCGAGCGGCGGCGGGGGCGCTCGAGCGGGCCGCGCAGATCCGCGAGACCGAGCGCGCCGCCGCGCGCGGGGCCGTGGTCGATGCGGTGGACGAGCTGCACATCCCGGACCGCTCACTCTACCTGCTCGATGCGGCGGGCGGGCCGATCACGCCGGCCGAGGCGCCCGCGTGGGTCCGCGATGCGGCACGCACGGCGGTGCGCGCCGAGCACGGCTACCGCAATCTGGACGCGCCCGACGCCCGTGAGCTCCGGCTCTACGCCGAGCGGTTCACGGGCACGACAGGCACGCCGTACATCGCGGTCGTCGTGGCGGACCGCATGGAGCTCGAGGACGAGTATGCGGCGCTGATCGAGACGTTCGCGGCCGCGACGCTGGCCGCGCTGCTCCTCGTCGCGGGCGGTGGCTACCTGCTGGTCCGCAAGTCCGCGGCGCCGATCGAGCGGTCGATGGAGCACATGCGGCGCTTCGTGGGGGACGCGGCGCACGAGCTCCGGACGCCGATCGCGATCCTGCGCAGCCAGGCGGAAGTGGCGCTGGAGCAGCCACGCGAGGCGGCGCGGGACGCGAAGGCGTTCCAGTCGATGGAGCGCGAGACGGCGCGGCTGGGTCGGATCGTGGGCGATCTGCTGACGCTCGCGCGGGCCGACGCCGGCGAGCGGCCCATCGCGCGCGAGCCCCTGTATCTGGACGATGTGGCGGCGGAGGCGGTGGACGCGGTCCGCGCGCTGGCCGAGCACAAGCGGATCCAGGTGGAGGTGGGCACCTTCGAGGAGGCCAAGATCAGCGCGGACGGCGCACTCGTGCGACAGCTGCTGCTCATCGTGCTCGACAACGCCATCAAGTACACGCCGGACGGTGGGCACGTGCGGCTGGACGTGTCGGCGCGGAACGGGGCGGCCGCCGTCGTCGTGACCGATACCGGCGCCGGTATCGCGCCCGAGCAGCTGCCGCTCGTGTTCGAGCGGTTCTGGCGGGGGGAGCCCGCCGGGCGGGAGGTCGAGGGGGCCGGGCTCGGGCTCGCCATCGCGCGCTGGATCGCCGACGTCCACGGGGCGCGGATCGAGCTCACTTCGCGACCGGGAGCGGGCACGCGCGTCGCCATCAGTTTCCCGACGGCTGCGTAAACCGAACGAGCCACGGGTCCACTTCACAAGGAGCGGCCATGAACAGGCTGTCTCGACTGCTTTCGCTCAGCACGGTACTGGTGGCCTGCACCGCTGTGGCGCCCGGCGCCGCCCAATCCTACCACGTCGCCCGCAGCGTCACGCTGGGCGGGGACGGTGGGTGGGACTACGTCGCGCTCGATACCGCCGGCCATCGGCTGTTCATCGCGCGGCAGAATCGGGTGATGGTGGTGGACCCCGACAAGGGCGCGCTTCTGGCTGAGATTCCCGGCCTGAACGGCGCCCACGGTGTCGCGTTTGCCTACGAGACCGGCCACGGCTTCGCGACGTCCGGGCGCGACAGCTCGGTTACGATGTTCGATCTGAAGACGCTTCGCGTGCTGCGGAGGACGACCGCCGATGGGGACGCCGATGCGATTCTGTACGATCCCGTCTCGAAGCGGGTGTTCACCTTCAACGGGGACCCACACTCCTCCTCCGTCATCGACCCGGCGTCCGGCCAGAAGATCGGCGACATCGACCTCGGGGGCGGGCCGGAGTTCGGCGTCTCCGCCGGCGATGGCAAGCTCTATGTGAACCTCGAGGACAAGGGCGCGGTGGTGGAAATCGACGCGGCCGCCATGCGGGTCACGCGCCGGTGGTCCATCGCGCCGTGCGAGTCTCCGACCGGGCTTGCCATCGACCGGCTTCATCATCGGCTGTTCAGCGGCTGCCGCAACAGGGTCATGGCGATCTCGGATGCGACCGCCGGCAAGCTGATCACCACGGCTCCCATTGGCGCGGGGGTGGATGGCTGCCGCTTCGACCCGGGCACCCAGTTGGCGTTCGCCGCGAACGGCGACGGGACGCTGACGGTGGTGCACGAGGACAGCCCCAGTCAGTTCCGCGTGGTGGCAACCGTGACGACCAAGCGCGGGGCCCGGACCATGGAGCTCGACGAGACGACGCATCGGGTGTTCACCGTCACCGCGGACCTGGGACCTCCCCCGGCTCCCACGCCGGATCACCCTCGCCCGCGGCCCAGCATCGTGCCCGGGACATTCACCCTGCTCGTGCTCGACCCGTAGCGGGGGGGGCGGGGGGGACACGACGATCACTGCGCGGGAAGCGTGTACCCGCGCCCGCGAATCGCGACGAGGAGGGTCGGTACGGCGAACAGGGTGATGGGCGTGGAGAGCGCCAGGCCGCCGATGACGGCGAGCGCCAGCGGCCGCTGGAGCTCGCTTCCCGCCCCCAGGCCGAGCGCCAGGGGCAGCAGACCGAAGAGGGTGCAGAGCGTCGTCATCAGGATCGGCCGGAGCCGCACGCGCGCGGCCTCGCGCATCGCGAGCTCAAGCGGCGCGCCCTCGGTCCGCATCCGGAGCCGCGTGAAGTCGAGCAGGATGATCCCGTTTTTCACGATGAGCCCAACCAGCAGGATCAGCCCCATGAAGGACGACACGTTCAGGGCCGTTCCTGTGACGAGGAGCAGCGCGAGCGCACCGACGAACGACACCGGCGCGACGAGCAACACCACCAGCGGCTCCACGAACGACTCGAACTGCACCACCATGACGGCGCACACACTCATCACCGCGAGCCCCAGCACGAGCAAGAGTGCCTGAAACGCATCCTGCTGGCTGGCGTACTGGCCACCGAGCGCGACGCGCACGCCCGGGGGCGGCGCATGGGTCGCGAGCACCCGCCGCACGTCCCCCATCACGCCGCCCAGCGAGCGGCCGCTCACGTCGGCCGTCATGACGATCATCTGCTGCTGGTCCTCCCGCTCGAGGCTGAGGCGAGAGTCGGCAGGCTCGAACGCGGCGAGGCTGCCGAGCGGCGTCACGCGGCGGGCGCTGCCGCCGAGCACGGGGAGGGCCCGCAGGCGGAGGGGATCGAACCGGACCGAGTCCGGCGCGCGCACGCGCACCGCCACCGGCCGGTCCTCGGTCCGGATCTCGCCGGCCTGCACGCCGAGCAGGGCCGCGCCGACGGCGTTGCCCACGTCGAGCGGCGTCAGCCCGATGCGGTTTGCCTCGGCTTCGTTGACGCGCATCAATAGCTCAGCCGTGGGCTCGCTCACACCGTTGTAGAGGTCCTCGAGCCCTCCGATCCGCTCGAGCTCCGGCGCGAGCCGTCGCGCGTAGGCCTCGAGCGTATCCAGTCGTTCGCCGTACAGCTTCACCTCCACCGGGCGGGCCGCGCCGGCGAGGTCGTTGATCACGTCCGCGAGGATCTGCATGAACTCGATGTGCAGGCGGGGGACGGCGGACGTGACTTCGTCGCGCACCTGGTCGATCACGGCGAACACGTCCCGCGAGCGCCGGCCACGCGGCGTGAGTCGCGCGATGATGTCCCCGCTGTTCTGCGCCGTGGCGAACATGCCGAGCTCGGCGCCGGTGCGGCGCGAGGTTCCGGTGACCTCGGGCATCCGGGCGAGGACGCTCTCGGCGACGCCGACCTCTCGGTTCGTCTCCGCCAGCGCCGTGCCGCCGGGGGTGAAATAGTCGAGCACGAACGCGCCCTCGTCCATCTCCGGAAGGAAGCCCGTCCCCACGAAACGCCACAGGGCGAGGCCGGCGACCACCAGCACCAACGCCGCCACGCCGATGCGGCGGGGATGATCGAGCACGGCGGCGAGCACCCGCTCGTAGCGGGGCGGCACCGCGTCGAGCGCCCGCTGGACGCGCGCGAGGGGGCCCGCGGCGACGGCTTCCACTTCGTGCGTCGTAACGAATTGCTCGGCGAGCAGCGGGATGACGGTGAGTGCCAGGACGAGGGAGACGAGCACGGCCACGGTGAGCGTCGTGGCGAGCGCTGCGAAGAATTGCCCCACGACCCCCTGGAGCAGGCCCAGCGGCAGGAACACCACCACCGTGGTGATGGTGGACGTGGTCACGGGCCAGATCAGCTCCTGCACCGCCGCGCGAATGGCCGCGAGCCGGGTGCCGCCTCCTCCCGCCAAGGCCAAATGCCGCGCAATGTTCTCGGTGACCACCACGGCGTCATCGATCACGAGGCCGATCGCGATCGCCATCGCGCCCAGGGTCATCAGGTTGAACGTCTGTCCCAGCATGCGCATGACGAACACGGTAACGGCGAGCGTGAGCGGAATGGACGCCGCACTGATCGCCGTGATCCGGGCGTGGCGCAGGAAGAGCAGCAGCACCAGCACGGCGAGCAAAGCGCCGACGAGCATCGCGTCGCGCACCGACCTCACTGCATCCCGCACCAGCGCCGCCTGATCGTACACAGCCTTGAGGTGGACGCCCGGCGGTAAGGTCGGGCCGAGTGCGGCCGCGATTCGCGCCACGCTGTCCGCAATGGCGAGCGTGTTGCCCCCGATCTGGCGGGAGACGTTGATCAGGGCAGCGGGCCTCCCATCGCCCGCGATGATGCCGACGTGGTCTTCCGTCCCGACTGCCACCGTCGCCACATCGCGCACTCGCAGTCCGTTCTGCAGCACGACGGCGCCGATGTCCTCCGCGCTGTGCGCCTCCTGATCGGTGACGATCAGGTACTGCCGGTAATCCTGGGCCACGCGGCCCACCGCCTGCACGGTCACCGCCCGCCGGATCCCGTCCGCCAGGTCCGCGTACGTCAATCCCTGCGCCGCCAGGCGGCCGGGGTCCGCGACGACCTCGATCTCTCTCACGTCCGAGCCCTGGACGTCCACGCGCCCGACCCCGGGCACGCGCGCGATCAGGGGCTTGATCTCATAGCGGGCGATGTCGTACAGCGTGGCGGGATCGCCGCCCCCGAGGTTGTAGGACAGGATCGGGAACAACGACGGCGTGAGCCGCTCGACCTCGATGTCGAGATCGGGCGGGAGGCTGGCCTGCACCTGGCTGACGCGCGCGCGCACGAGCTGGAGGACATAGCCCATGTCCGTGCCCGGGGCGAAGTTGATCGCGACCTCGCTCGCCCCGCGAATCGAGTGCGATCGGACGCGCGTCACGCCCGGCACGACGCTCACAGCCTCCTCGAGCGGGCGCGTGATGCCGAACACCACCTGCCGCGCACCGAGCGTGGAGCCCTGGGCGACGATCTTGATGCGGGAGAAGTTGAGCTCAGGGTAGATCGCCGAGGGGAGCACGAACGCCGCCCAGACGCCGGCGACGCTGAGCAGTGCCACGAGCAGGTACACGAAGCGACGCTGGCGGCTGAGGACGTCGAACAGCGTCACTGCGGGGCCCGGACGATCTTCGCGCCGTCCGCGACGCCGTAGGCGCCGGCCGTCACGACGGTCTCACCGGCCGTGAGCCCCGAGACGATCTCCGCGAGCGCCTCGCTCCGCCCGCCGATGGTGACGGGCCGGGCGTGGGCAACCCCGGCGCCGTCCACGACGAAGACTTGAAAGCCGTCCCCGCCAGTCGGGACCAGCGCCGCGACCGGCACGGTGACGGCGTGAGCACGGACCGCTGTCGTGATCCTCCCGAACACCGATTCGCCGATGCGCAGCGGCCTTCCAGGGTGCTCGAGCCGCGCCCGCACCACCACGGCGCGGGACGCGGAGTCGACCGTGGCAGCGACGCCCGATACCGTTCCCTGCCCCAGGAGCTCGCCGTTCGCCCTCCCCTCCCCCTCTCCGGCGGTCACCGTGACCGGGTTGCCCTCGTGAATCTGCGCCGCCTCGGCGGGGGACACGGTGAGGAGGATGTCCAGCGCCCGGGGGTCCGCGATCGCGACGAGGGGCTGGGTCGCGTCCACCGATGCGCCGAGCACGGCGTTCATGCGAGTGACGACGCCCGCGAGCGGGGCGCGCAGGGTCGCGAGCTGCTGAGCCCGGCGGGCCGTCACCGCAGCCACCTCTGCTTGGGCGAGGTCGGCCGCCGCTTGGTCGCCGTCTTTCTGGGGCAGGATGCCCACCTTGACGAGCCGCGCCGCGCGCGCGTAGGCCCGCTGGGCATTCTCGAGCGTCGTCGTCGCGCTCTGCGCTGCCGCGTCGAATGGCGCCCGCTCGAACTCGATCAGCGTGTCCCCTACGGCCACGCGCTGGCCCGATACGACCCAGATGCGCGCCACCCGCGTCGGGCCGGGCGGGGCGAGCTCGGCGAACCGGCCGGGCCGCGGCGCCACGGTGCCGATGGCGCGCACGACCTGGGGGAATGCCTGGATCGCGGCCACTGCGGTGGCCGCGCCGACCACCGCCTGCTGGCCGGCGGACTGCTGCGCGTCCTCCGCTCCGCCATGCCCCCCCAGCCCCCCGTGGCAGGCGGCGAGCAACGCAGCCGCTCGGGCGAGTAGCGAAACAGGGCGTCTCACGGCTGTTCCGACGCGGTGACGAGTCGCACGGCGGCCGCCGCGGTGTTGGCCGCCGCGAGGTCGTCGATATAGCGGCCGAGCGCTTCGCGGGCGTTGCGCTGCGCCTCGAGGACGTTGGGGAGAGCCACGGCGCCCTCGGTGTACGCCTCCAACGACATCGCCGCCACGCGGTCCGCGCTCGCCAGCACGCGCCGGTCCCGCTCGAGCCGCGCTTCTGCCGCGGCGAGGCTGCGTTGCGCGCGGGCCAGCTCGGCCGCCGTTTCCCGCCGCACGAGCTCCAGACTGGCCTGCGCGCGGTCGCGCGCCGCCGCCGCCTGCGCCACCCCGCCGCCGTTCCAGTTGAAGAGGGGGAGCGGCAGCGAGAAGCCCACCGTCGGCAGGGCGCCGCCCTGCGTCGGGTCGCCTCGCTCCACGCCCACCTGGAAGCTCGGTGCCGCGAACACGCTGCGGTGCGCGAGGGTGAGCGTGCGCTCCGCGGAGCGCAGACTCGCGGCGGCCGCCGCCACCGGCAGTGGTTCGCCCGCTGCCCGTCCCACGCTGTCGGAGGAGGAAGAGGGAGCGGGCGGAGCAGGGGGAGCGGGGGGAGCGAGCGAGTCGGTGAGCACGATGGTCACCTGCTCCGCCGGGAGGCCGATTGCGAGCTGCACGGCCAGGGCCGCCTCCACGGCGGCCAGCGAATCATCGAGCGCGACGTTCTCGAGCTGGCCTGCATTGACCGCGGCGAGCCGCACGTCGAGCTCGCTCACGTCACCAACCTCGCGCCGCAGCTGTGCCATCTTCAGGAGGCTGTCGGCGGCGCCGGCGTTGCGGCGTGACAGGCGTGCGTGCGCGAGCGCCGCGAGGGCTCGCGTGTACATGGTGTCCACGTCGAATCGGATCACGGCGCGCTCGAACGCGAAGCCGTATCGGGTCGCGTCCCGCGCCGACGCGGCCGCGCCGATGCGCGCCGAGCGGAGCCACGGCAGGTCGAGCGGCACATCTGCGACGACGTGGTAGTGCGGCACGTCCTTCGTATACGTCGCCGAGACCAGGGGATTCGGATAGAGGCGGGCGCCGCGCAGCACTGCGGCTGCCGCGGCGGTGTCGGCGCGCCCCAAGGCGGCGCGCGCGCCGCGGGCGAGCGCGGCCGCCACGGCTTGCGCCCGGGTGACAGGCTGCTGTGCCGCAAGCGGCGTCGTCGCGGCCACGGCGCTGAGTCCCAGGATAATGAATGAAAGGCGCACCAGGCGGAAAGGTACCTGGCGAACCTGTCAGGAAGCTGACACGGCGGGACGGCGGTTACGGCGTCGGAGCGAGCTCGATTTTTCCGAGACGCTGGGTGCCGCTGAGTGCGAGCCACAGCCGGCCCCGGGTCGAATCGACGGACATGTTGCGCACGACCGCCCCCGGCGTGGGGATCGGCACCGTGAGCGCCCGCTCCGTCGCGGGATCGAAGGCCACGATCTCGTTCGTGCCGGACTCGTCGTACCAGATGCGCCCGTCCCTGCCGATCGCGATGCCGTAGGGCGCGCTGCCCGGGCCGCCGGGACTCGCGAAGTCACGCACCCGTCCCGTCGCCGGATCCAGTCGGCCGAGCTGGCCGCGGGCGTAATCGGAGTACCAGACAAGTCCCTTGGCGTCCACAGCGAGGCGGCGCGGGCGTGCGGCAGGATCGGGCAGCGGGAACTCACGCAGCGTGCCATCCGCGGGGTTGATGCGGCCGATCTTGTTCGTCCCGAACAGCGCCATCCAGATCGCGCCGTCCGGCCCGTTGACGAGCCCATAGGGGCGCGCCCGGGGTGTCGGGACGGGGTAGATCTTCGCTTGCCCGGTCACGGGATCGAGACAGCCGTAGCGATTCGCCCCCTGGACCGTGAACCAGATCTTCCCATCGTGGTAGAGCGGCGTGTGCGGATCGCGCGCCTCGGGGGGCAGGAGGTACTCCTTGATCGCACCGGTCGCGGGGTCGAGGCGTCCGATCCGGCCCTGGAAGTTTGCCGTGTACCACACCGCGCCGTCCGGCGCCACGATGATCCCGTGCGGCCCGGAAGCCCGGGTCGGCGTGGGATAGTCCGTGACCTGTCCGGTCGCGGGGTCGAGCCGGCCGATGTAGCTGTTTGCCTGGTCGGTGTACCAGACGATCCCGTCCTTCCCCACTGCGGGGTCGTGCGGGAAGGCGCGCGGCCGCGGCAGCGGATACTCGACGATGGAGGGTGCCTGGTTCGCAACCGCGGCGATCCACGTGAGACACAGGGCGAGCTGGACGTGTTTGGCGGTCATGTTGGTGTGAATGTGCCCGGTGGCCGGGATCAGCGCCATCCCCCCGCTTCCCGCTCGACAGAGCCCAACTGGCTCTCGGTGGGCTCCGCTCAGCAGAACCACGGCTCGGTGAGCCGTGGGGGAATGGGCCGCTCGGGCGACGGCGAGCGCAACGCGCTCGCGGGGCCGGACCGGCCGGCGCGGGCGTACGCCAGCGACCCCGCGCGCGCGAACGTCACGGCCGGATCTTCCCCAGCCCGCGCGGCTTGCTCCACGAGCGCGCTCACGTCACGTTGCAGCGCATCCATGCGCGGATCGGGATGCTTCCAGCGGTGCGTGAACCCGGCCGCGTCGAGCGCACCGAGGAAGGGTCGCAGCGCGGGGCGCGTCAGGAGGAGCGACCCGGGTGGGACGAGCAGCCGGATCGTGAGCTGCACCGGATCGACGTGGTCGATCAGGTCCTCCCTCGCGATGAAGGCGACGAGATCCAGGTAGTCCTCAATGGTCGCCCACGGCGTGAAGGGCACGAACGACGGCCGCAGCGCGATCCCGGCGCGGCGCACGATGTCGAGCGCGACCGTCACGTCCGCCCGGGTGTGGCCTTTCTCGAGGTTCCGGAGCACGACGTCCGAGAGCGACTCCACTGCGGAGACGACGAAGACGCACCCCGTCGCCGCGAAATCCGCAAACAACTCTCGATGGCGGACGATATGTTCGATCTTCGTGGTGAAGTCGTACGTCACGGCCGGGAACTCGGCATGCAACGCCTGCGTGAGCTTCACGGCGTGGCCGGGCCCGTTCAGGAAGTCGGGATCGCCGAAGGTGATGTGTCCCGCCCCGGCGTGCACGAGCTGCCGCACGTCCTCCAGCACGACGTCGCGCGGCACCGCGAAGAACCGCCCCCCGTACACCGGCGGGATCGGGCAGTGCAGGCACAGGTGCCGACAGCCGCGGGTGGCCTCGACGTAGCCGGCCGGCGTGAGGCGGCCGTCGCGCGCGAGGTTCACGTAGCGCGTGAGCGCCGGGAGCGATCTCCGGCTCGGCGCCGGAAACGCCAGCCGCTCGAGCGACGGCGCGGTGCGCGGCGGCACGGTGTCCCCCGCCTCAAGCCGTTCCGCTAGGGCGACAACCGACCCTTCGCATTCGCCGCCCAGCACCGCGTTCGCCAATGGGCCCAGCAAATGGTCACGGTTCAGCAGGGCATAGAGCCCGTAGAACACGATGTGGCAGTCGGGATTGAGCTGCCGAATGCGCTCGGCCGCGCGCCCTCGTCGAACGGCTCCACCGCGAGATCGAGCGTGTCCGGGGCGTAGCCCGCCCGCTCAAGGAACGCCCGAGGCCACGCCGCGCCGAGCGGTTGGTGACCGAGTTCGTAGCAGGAGAGAAGCAGGATGGCGCCCGGCGCGCGCAACGAGACTGCCACAACCATAGCCTCAGTTTTCTCACCGACCGAAATGTACACCGGGTCGCACTCGGCCGGCCTTGCGTGACCACGCGACCTGGGTGACGTTTGCTGCCCCGGCCCCGCTCGGGCGCCACCAGGCTTTGGAGGAGATCATGTCCCCGCACTCCCTGCAGCGTCGCGCCTTCCTGTCGACAGCCGCCGCCGCCGCCGGCGGGCTCGCCCTCGCCTGCGCCGACCGCACGATGGGCGTTCCGGCGCTTCCTCAGCTCGCGAACGCACTCGTGCGAGATCCCGAGTCCTCCGGGATCGAGCATGTCGTGCTCGTGATGATGGAAAACCGTTCGTTCGACCATTTCCTGGGATGGTTGCCCGGGTCTCACGGACGCCAGGCCGGACTCAGCTACTTCGATGCCGCCGGCACGGGCCACGCGACCTACCCCCTCGCTCCGGATTTCCAGGGCTGTGGCCATGCCGATCCCGACCATTCGTACGAGGGCGGGCGCGTCGAATACGACGGTGGGGCCTGTGACGGCTGGCTCCTGGCCAGCGACCTCTTCTCGATCGGCTACTACGAGGCACGCGACCTCGCCTTCCTCGGTCGCGCGGCGCCCGAGTGGGCTTCGTTCGATCGCTACTTCTGCCCCATCATGGCGCCGACCTTCCCGAACCGCTGCTATCAGCACGCCGCCCAGACCGACCGGGTCAGCAACACGCTCGATCTCTCCACCCTCCCGACGATTTGGGACCGCTTGGCCATGGGCGGGCTCGAGGGCCGCTACTATTTCGGCGATGTGCCGTTCCTCGCCCTGTGGGGCGCCAAGTATGCCCCGATCAGCCGCCCGATCGACGCGTTCTTCGCCGACTGCGCCGCCGGCACGTTGCCGCAGGTGGCGTACGTCGACCCGCCCTTCCTAGGCGAAGCGACCGGGACCGGTCCGGACGACCACCCGTTCAACGACGTGCGCGCCGGCGAGGCGTTCCTCAATCAGATCTACACGGCGGTCACGACGAGCCCGGCGTGGGAGGGCAGCGTGCTGGTCATCAATTTCGACGAGTGGGGTGGGTTCTTCGACCACATGCCTCCGCCGGCAGCGCCGATCCCCGAGGCCGATCAGGTCGCCGGCAACGCGGACGGGTTGCGTGGCTTTCGCACCCCTGCCGTCCTCATATCTCCGTTCGCGCGCCGCGCGCACACATCACACGTCCTGTACGATCACACCTCGCTGTTACGCCTGATCGAATGGCGCTGGCGTCTGGAGCCGCTCACCGTGCGGGATGCGACGGCGCACAACCTGGCGCGTGAGCTCGACTTCGCGCATCCGCAGCTGGCCGCGCCCGAATACCCCGTGCCCCCCGTCGTCCCTACGCCCTGCCCGGCAAACCCCATGGTGCTCCGATCCCCCGCATCGCGCGCCCACTGGGGAGCGCTGCGCGACGTGGCGCAACGGCATGGCTGGGGGGTCTGATTCACGATGCCGTTTACTCGGGAGGCGGGGTCGCGGGCCCGCGCCGCTCCGCGAACCGGACGAGGAACGCGACCGCGAGCAGGCCCACCGCGATCCACACGAGCCAGCGTCGCTCCGTGGCCATCCCGATGAGCCCGACCGCCAGGCCGGAGCCGCTGAGCGACGCCTTGAGGACGAACCAGCGCGTCACTTGTTGAGAAACGCCTGCAGGGCCGCCCGGAAATCGGGCGTCGCGCGACTCACGGCGTTGACGTCCGCTCCGAGCCGCACTCCGTCCTCGAAACTCATGCCGTCAAGCTGATAGAACTGCTGTTTCGTGAACGCGAGGGCCGACGCGCTCGATGTGGCGAGGGCGCGGAGCACTTCCCCCGCCTGCTCCTCGAAGTCGGAGTCCTCGTACACGCGCGACACGAGACCCAAACCGGCAGCCTCGCTCGCCGTGACGGTCCGTCCCGTGGCGGCAAGATCGAAGGCCACCTTTTCCCCCGCCGTGCGCTTGAGCAGCGTCATCACGATGGCGGGCACGAACCCGCGCTGCACCTCGGGGTAGCCGAATTGCGCCGACTCCGCCGCGAGCACGATGTCGCACGCGGTCGCGAGCCCACAGCCTCCGGCGAGCGCGCGGCCGTGCACCACGGCCACGATCGGCTTCGGCACCTGGCGCATCCGCAGAAAGAGTTCCGCGAAGTGCAGGGCCGCCTGCCGGTTCTCCTCAACCGTCCGGTCCGCGGACGCGAGCAGCTCGTTCAGGTCCATCCCGGCGCAGAAGTCGGTCCCCGCGCCACGCAGCGCGACCACGCGCACGGCGCCGTCCAGGTCGGCGCGCTCGAGCATCAGGAGCAGCGCGTCGATCATCGGTGTATCGATCGCGTTCCGCTTCTCGGGACGGTTGAGCGTAACGGTGAGGACCGCGTCCTGCAGCGTGGCCAGCACGCGCTCGCTCACCGGGGCACCTCGATCTCCATGCGCAGCAGCGCGGTCGACAGCACCTTGCCCTGCGCGTCGGTCTTGAGCGAAATCGTGCCCCCGCCGTCGAGCGCGCCGTGGAGCAGGAAGTTGAGGGCGTACAGGTTGGGGACCTCGTAGCGCTCGACTTCACCCGTGATCATGCCCTTGAAATGTCGGGCGACCCGTGCCGCAGTGACGAGCTTCACCAAGATGGGATAGTACTCGGGCTTCAGGGCAATCAACCCAACGTTCGCGGTGTCCCCCTTATCCCCCGACCGCGCGTGTGCCAGCTCCAGGAGCTGTACGGGGCGCTGCTTCGACCGCCTTTTCATACGTCCACCAGCTCGACGCACGGCTCCACCACCTTCTTGTCGATGAGCGCAGGCCAATACGCCACGATCTCCTCGGGCTTCGGCCGCCCCCCGGCGAATCCGGTCACGCTCGGCGGGCCGTTCAGGACGAGCGGCGCGATCTCGCGAGTGAACCGCTCGACCGCCGCTTTGTCGGGAGAGCGCACGCCGATCCGGAGCTGCACCTCGGGAAGCTCATCCAGCGGGGCGGTGCGGCGCGCCAGCGGGCCGTGCGTGGCGTCCGCGCCCACGAACTCCGTGAGGATCGCCTCGA